>ENA-UPSB01000504-UPSB01000504.1-bioreactor-metagenome-genome-assembly--contig:-NODE-504-length-64657-cov-56.872914_pt1 | contig 64657 bp, 52 predicted proteins | sample MGYA00238182_ERZ773286 | MGnify/ENA primary metagenome ERZ773286 (study PRJEB29026, sample SAMN07631240) | bioreactor metagenome | isolation source: Switchgrass digestor | place: USA: Dartmouth... | reverse complement strand
ATAAATATTTCTTATCCTACCTTCTATCCCCATAAGAGTTTCGATATCTCTAGCAGTACCTATGTTAAACCTTTCCAACTCAATTTTTTGTATTTCTTCCTCAGTTTGTTTATATTCTCTTAAATTCCTTATAATATGGTATGTTGCACTTTCAACAAAACATTTGGCTAAATACAACCTTTTAGCATTATCGGAGTAATTTTCAGCTTGCTTGACAAGCAAAAATCCCGAAACGTTTTTCTTTCTGGGATAAAAACTTCCTATATAGTATCCATAATAATTATAAAAATTTAATATAACTCCATGCGAGGCAATAAAACTTAAAAATCTATTATTTAGATCAATCTCCCCGAATATATGTATCTTTTCTATTGTCTCTACTGGTATAAATTTCCTATTCTCGTTTTCATCTTCAAAATACACGTTATTCTCTTTTCTTCTCAATCTCCCATTGGAAAAAATATAATAATCCTTATTCATTTAATCGACCTCACCACAATAACAGAGTTCATAATAAGAACATTTTTTACAATAAGACATTTTCTCCACTTTTGGTGGTTTATCAAGTAATGTTATCTCTTTTATGTCCTTTAGTGCTCTGATAATCTCCCTTTCCTTTTGTTCATCTAAATTAACTATAACCCTTCTTTTTTCCTTCACATAATTTATAATCCCGATTCTTTCTATGCCCATAATTTTTAAATAATAAAGGTAATATAAAAGCTGCATTTCATCAGCCAATGACATTTTGCTCGTTATCTTTATTTCCCTTATATAATCATCTATAATATCTATTTTCAATAATTCATCTATCATTACTTCCCTGGTTTTTATCCTGGTATATGAACCCTCATGTACGAGCTTACCCTGCAAAACGCGATCACTCTTATCTTCCATAGTTATGCCTTTTGAAAATAACCAAAGTTTCCTCTTACAAATGTAATAATAGTTGACCTTTATGCCCTGGACTTTAAAATCCTCCAAATTAAATTCCATAATCACCACCTATATCATATAACATTAGATATCCTCTCTCCTATATAAAGACCAACTTTATCGTCATATTTAAGCCCTACAATAAAAATCCCGTTAATTCGAGTAGGAACCAAATAATCTTTTACTCTGTAAAAAGAGACATCCATTGTGAGCTGCTTTATCTCAAGCAACTTTTCATGCTTTTTGCTGAGATCCTTCTCATTAAGGTAGTCTTCAATGAGATCCATATTTCTTTCATATTCTTCAATTGGAATAACCTTCACATTTGCTATGTCTCTAAGCTGCCTTTGAGCATCTCTTTTATCTAGATCATAATCAAATACAGCGTCCAAAAATTTTAAGGCGTCATCAAATTCTTTTAGATAATTTGTTCCTCTTAAGGTTTCTCTCGAATAAATTTCATCAACCATATCTACTTTTTGTTTTTCATCCAGCAGGCATCCGTCATACTCTTTTATCTTCATCAAGCTTATCTCAAATATCTCCTTATCATAAACGTTACCTATTCCACTTGAGTCATTGTAATAGATATAAATATTTGGTTCTTCCAGGATGTATTCCCTCTTTCTATAACACCTTCCCATTCGTTGAAATAAACTATCCAAAGTTGAAAGTTCGGTAAATAAAACATCATAGTCTATATCTAATGAGGCTTCCACAATTTGAGTAGTTATCCATATACCATTTTGATCGTAGTTTTTGATCCTGCTTTCCTTTTCAAATCTATCTCTTTGAATAAAAAGCGAATGCAGTAAGTTGACATCAATATTTCCCTCTTTAACTAATTTGGCATTGATTATTGTACTATACAGCTCAACCGCCTTTTTTACAGTATTTACTATAACCAGTACTTTGTTCTCTTTAGCTTTCTCTATGATCAGCCCAATCTCTTCATCCAGCCGTGCTTCCCTAATGCTTATCCTATGCCTTTTTATATCACTGTAAAAACACGCAAATTCAAAATCAATGCCGTGCTGCTTAAGATATTCTTTAAAAATACGTGGCAAAGTGGCAGTCATTATCATAAATCGTCCACCCATCCTGGTTATCATCTCAAGGCCTTTTAATATTACTGCAGCGATTTTGGGAGAATATGCCTGTATCTCATCAATTACTACCTTTGAATAAGCCAGCGTCGCGTACAGCTTTTCATAGCCCTTAAATTTAAAAGGAAAAGTAAACAGCTGGTCAATGGTAGATAAGCTCAAGGGGTAAGACAATTGTCTGGAAATCTCGTACTTTTCAAAAGAATCATTATAACCTTCTGTATAAAGAAAATCAAAGCTGGTAGAATGCAAAAGCCCGACCTCTTTAAATTCTATTTCATCAAATATCCTTTTATATATGGCATTGATAGACACCCTGACAGGAAGAGTAAAGAAAGCTTTCTCCCCACCTATCCAAATAAGTGCTGATTCAGTTTTTCCCATACCGGTTGAGGCAATCATTACTATATTTTTATCCCTGTTATCTAAAACAAAATTTTGAGGAGATCTCAACTTGGAATTCTTTTTTCTGGTTATATACTCCATTGTTTTATCAGCTATACTGCTACTTGCTTCTATCTCAACATTGGCATGGGCAGATGCACTGTGATCTATTCTATGTAAAAGCCCTTTTAGCATAACATATTTTTTATAATCCCTATCCCCTTCTTTTACTCTGACAAGCTGGTTAATATAGCTTATATATTTAATACTGATTTTGTTAAGCTTTATTCCAAACTCACTATTGAGTTTATCAATGTTTTTCATAAGGTCCTGCTGTAAAACCTTTTGAAACTTGTTCAAATCTTCTATCTCTCTGTCCCTTTCATGATGAAAACCTATAACCTGAACCAAAATGGCATATTTGTCCTTACCATACTTTGAACATATATCCTTGTAATTCAAAAATGCGGGAGATAAATAACCATGCGGGATATCATTCTTAAAGTCTGTTTCTAGCAATTCCATTTTCAAGCGCTTTCTGATTTCATTCTGAAAAGGCGTGTAAATTTTGCCAAAATCATGATAAAAACATGCTATCTCAAGCATATCCCAGAAGTTTTCATCACCAACTATGTTTTGAATTTTTTCTCCGTAAGTAGACTTTATTTTATAATAATTGTCCATCACTCTATCCGTATGTTCCCTTAATGTTTCAACCGGATCAGATTTTGCGTATATCATAATACATCCTCAACTCTCCTGTTAAATAGGATAATATCGTTCTCTTCATCCACATAAACCTTACCGTTTGATATAGCATTCCTTCCTTTTTCAGCATAAATTACCTTTATCTTTTCCCACTCCCTGATACCATTTTTTACATTGTACTTGAAATTCAAATCATAATTTATACCCGTTATGGCTTCATAGTTATAAAACTTTGGAATATATGCGGAATACTTTAATACAAAAACCTCATCCTCTTCGTCTAAATCTAACTGGTGAAAATTAACTATCTTAACCTCATCCAACCTCACAATGTCCTCTCTTCTACCTAGGCTAAAAATTTCTCCCGAATTCTTTATATTCTCAACAATATTGCTCAGTATTTTTTCCTGTGCAAAAGCGTGGATTACAAGTTCTACATTGTGAAGATAATGCACGTTCAAAGGCATCTTAGTTATCTCTTTCCCTTTATAAAAGTAGAAGGTTTGCAGATTCACATATTTATCCTCATAATCTCCTTGAACGGATATTGCCATATTAATATAATCTTTTGCTTTAAGTACATAGTGTAAAAAACCCTTTACAGTAGAATAAGGAGGCAGAGGATATGTCTCTGCCACCTTGAGTGCAAAAGGTTTCTTATAACATGCGGTTTCCTGAAAGAGTTTGAGCTTTAAGGCTTTCATTTAATCACACCCCGTAGTATTCTTTGATTTCCCTCTTCATATTCTCAAAAAACTCATTTACCGTCATTGCCTTTTCTTTAAATAAATCTTTGATTTGGAATTCATTTGCAAACATTCCACTTACAATACCAACTTTGGTCGAATCCATTACATTCCTATCAAGAATACAAATCTCCATAGCAGATTTTATGGGTTCGAGATCTATAGCAAACGAGTCCTTTGCCTCCTCAAGCTTTATTCTCCCCAGAAACACCGGATTGGGTAAATCATACATTCCTCCTATTACGAACAACGGGGAGAGATTTTCCTGCCTTCCTCTTATCTCTCTGTTGAGAATCTTTATAATATCCAAAAGCTGAGCAACACGCTGGAATCTGGTCTGATTGTCCAGTACTATCTCGCCATCGACGCCAACTTTATCCAGATCAATTGTGACCGTATATGTATAGTAGCTTAAATGCTGTTCAACATTAGCTATATTTGCATCTTCGCCTATTCTATCAGCCAAACCCTTGTTGCTTAAAAATTCCATATCGTTCTTATACGGCTCTAATGAAATAGCAAAGCTAACCCTAACAGCTGCTGATCTGTTGATCCCGCCTTCCCCTTCTTTTGTCTTCATATAACCGAATAAATCCATTTCAACTGAATCCTTGATGGTTAAATCCTCCTTGAATTGAACAGTTCCTTTGCTTTTATCCACAACTTGCAAATTCCAGTTATAAATCAACGCTCCAAGCCTTACCATATCATATCTCAGGCACTGCCGCGACGCTACCGTATATTGTAGGCCATTTCCTCTTGTTAGTTTTTTGAGCTCTGAAATATTACCCATGCCCTCGCCGTAATTTAAGCTTTGAGCTTGAAAAATTATGCTCATAGTCGCGGTTTTACTCATCTTTATTATCCCCCTTTTTTACATCATTGGTAATAAGCCCGGCTATATAGCTTTGGGCCAAAGTCTCAAAATCTATATCGCCTTCATAGAAAGCTTCTAAAAAAATCTTTGGCATTTCAATCTCAGAATTTATGTACAACCTCATGACGGTATCCATGAAGTCCTTTTTATTTCCAACCTTTGCTGTATTTAGAAGCCTATATGCAATTGAGCTTATCCTGTTGTCAGATTTATTTTCGCTCAAATAATCCCTCATTTCTTTACCGGAATAAAAGGCTTTATAAACTTTATCCCTCACTTTCGTCTCATCTCCTTCCTTTTTTATACAATCCCAAAGCGCTTTTGACAGTGCTGCATAAAATATATCAAAACCATCCAAATTGCTTTTCAGCCTTGATTTCAATTGTTTAAAAGTAATAGAAGCTAAATCCTTGTTTTCCAGTATTCCATCCATAAGTTCAACTTTATATTTATAATCCCTAATTCTTCCCAGTGTATCGTTTGAATAAGCCGCAAAATATTTGGCCGTAAATTTACTTATATGCATATATTTTAAATTTGACTTTTTGCTCTGATACTGTCCATTGAATTCTACAAACAATATGTTCTGTAGCGTCCAGATGGATTCATCTCTGGCCTGTTGTATAATATCCATTATAAGCTCCTTGTATGGGTTATCTGAATCCATCTTATTTTTCAATAGTTGATTTTTTTTAAATAAGTCCATCAAGTTGGTGTCTAAATTCACAAACGTATAAAATATCCTTTTCCACCAATCTTCTCTTCTGTTTACCTCAATATATGGTTTTACGAATCTTACCACCCCCGCCGGTGCGCAAAGTACAACAAGCTTACAAAGATTGCATATAGGGAATCTACCCACAAAATTCCAAAAGAAATTTAACGCATTTTGGTTGCTGACACCTAATACTAAAAACCTTGATTCATTGAAATCTTCTCCAAAGGAAAAATACGAATTGCATATGGAACATAAATTATTGGTGTTTAATTGACTGATAAATTTCTCTTTTTTATTCTTAGACTTGGTTAAATACTTCTTGTATATTTTTACATTTTGCCTTTTGCCATCCTGCTCTTGTATGAATTTATTTAAAGCATCAAAATCATCATTATTGATTAATTCCGTTACATTCAAATCTATAAGCAGTGGTTGTATAAAATCTTTAAACATTATTTCCTTGTGATCATGCATGCTTCTATTGGATAAACTCTTTTGCAAAAAACCCATTTGTCCGAAAAAGTTATCATACATTATGCTCTTTACATAATCCAATGCATATTTTTCAATGATATCTCGCTTATTCAATAGATTTTTTACTTCGTCCAACACTTTCTCAAACTGGCTTTCATCATACTTTTTTCTAATCATTTTCAATCTATCTTTTATGGACCTTATATTGTCCTCATACCCTTTTTTTGAAGCCTTATCATCCAGTTTACTCATCGATAAAAAATTTTCGATTCTTTCAATTCCATGTTCATCTTTGCTCTCATTTTTAAGCCCTAAAAATTCATCAAAAATATCCCTATATTCCTTTTCAGCATATTCATCATAGAAATAATCAAAATAGTAATTATGAAATTCTTTAATTATCCTGCTATCAAATTCCAAATAATCCTTCTCTATCTTATACTCTACATCTTCATACCTTTCTCTGGCATGCTCCAAAATCCTTATAAACCCTATTATACCCATGTTGTAAAACCAATCGCCGGTATAAATTCTAATTTGCATTTATACCACCTCTAACATTCCAAAGCCTTGACCTCTCCTAAATGACAGTCCTAGTTGATATAATAAGTTTAAATCTTCCATATCTCCCGTTAACTTGAATATTCCTCTATAAGCATTAATTTTATAGTAATCACCATTTTCCAATTGTCTATCAAGTTTTACAACTACCTTAGCCATATTAATGGGTTCAAAATGTATCTCCCCTTTAAGTCCATACCCCCTGAAATTTTTCAATATAACATCAGCCAAATATGCCACTTCCTGATTGTACCTTTCGTCTTCTAAATCGAGGAATCTTCCTTCTATGTTCTTTAGACAAATTGGCGAAAGGGTTTTAAAGACCGCCTGTTGCTGGGTTATATATTTCTCTTTAACGTGGATTATTCTTTTTCTCTTCAATGTATATCCTTTATAGTTAAAAACATCAGTTCTCAACAAGCCATTGTAAAAATTCATGAAGAATTCCAGATCTGGTGAGGATAAAGTGAATATCACGCTGCCTTTTATTTTAAACACTTCATCATTTAACTCAAAATTTTTAAGCCCTACAGCAAACGAATAATTTTTACTCTTTTTGTTGTGCTTGCCCTGATAATAGAATAATCTATTAAAGTAATTTTCATCTATCTTTCTCAAACATTCTTTTATAAGGCTTACAAACATCATATTATAAGCAACAGGCAAACAATCTGTATCAAAAACACACTTTATTCTCAAACTATCACCCCCTATAATTTAGCTATTCTACAAAATTTTTTACATTCCTGCAAAAAATCAAAAAATTTTTTGAAATTTAAACAAAAATATCCAATATATAGGCAAGTGAATCAGGATTTTAATCGCTTAGCAAATATTATCCATTAGATATTGTGTGTTGATATTCATATTATCAGCAGGCAAATCCAATACAACAGCGTTTATTACCACCAAACGGTTCTTACCCAGCTGTCAATTAGGATAGGGGTGGCTTTTAGCCGCCGACCCCCCTTCACTACCGTACATGCCGGTTTAGCATACGACGGTTGGCCAAAATGAGCGTACTTCGAATATTATTGTATCAGACTTATCAAACCGAGATTTGTAAGATATTAATTGGTCAAAGTGCGATTTTAGATTGGGCTAATAGAAACTCTCCAGTAGCTTTTCTCATGTTGGCGAATTCCCATGCCTTGTAGTCCTCTAGCCCGAGCTTAACTAGATTGTCATGCCTTGTTTTGATTTTCTTCCACTGCTTCCATATATACATGCGAACCCTTTGTCTAATCCATTTATCCAGTCTATGGACCAGGTGATTCATATCCGCTAATCCTCGGTTTGTCGTGGGCCCGTATTCCTACTACACCATCCCTTATGTAGAAAGAAAATCCCAGCATCTTTTGTTTCTAGGGCCTGTCCACGGCGCTTTTCTCCCTGTTGACTTGCAGTTTCAGCTTGCCTTCAAGAAACTTTGTTATACTCTGCATTACCCTCTCTCTGGCTCTCTGGCTCTTTACATAGATATTACAGTCATCAGCGTAAAGACAAAATTTGTGCCCCCACTTCTCCAGTTCCTTATCCAGTTCATTCAGCATGATGTTGCTAAGTAGCGGACTTAAAGGCCACCCTGGGGACATCCCTTTTCTACTTCCACTACCACTCCATTTATCATGACACCCGATTTCAGGTAAGCTCGGATCAGCTTAAACACTCCATTTTAACTTGCAATTAACCCTTTATTTCTCCTCTAAAAATTCCTATTTACTTTCGCCATAAAATATATTCCTCCAGACAAACGAACATGCATCGCCTGCCTGGAGGAATATATTAATTCATATCCTGAGCCTCTTAAAATAATGCTTCATCATCAATTTCATCAGCTCGCTTGGCCTATCGGGATCCTTACCCGGCCTATCTCCAAACAACATTATAAAAGGTTCTTCCTTGGTGTATGGCCGCCACTCCGGCATAGGCGTACCATCTGCATCCAACCCGTTGGGATCCCCCTTCTTCGCAAAATTGGTCCAATAGTTGCACATCTGCCGCGCCAGATCATAATGCTTCCCTACAAACGGCCTCCAGCATTTCGCCAAAGTCTCAAATGTAAACCACAGCTCCGAAGAATGGAACGAGCCCGCATCATCACCCGGTATCTCGGGATCAAAACGGTAACAGTATATGGTGGCATCCCCCTTCTCCGCATTATGCTCACACCACATGAGGTTCCCTATCTCAAACATATTAACTGCGCCTTTCCTGCACATCTCCTCTACGTCGCCATCTCCTGCATCGCACAACCTTAGATATTCCTCAGCATCCTCTTCATACTTCTTATACGCATAATCCTTAAGTTCTTCTACCGTCCTTGCACTTGGCCTCTCAATAAACTCATTCCCTGTGTGCCCCATAATCAAGGGTATCTTATGCCACTTTCCCTCCATTATCAGCTTTACCGGGTTGTCTACTATATAATACCCATCCCTTACAAAACCCCATCTATGCTCAAATGATGAAGCCTTCTCAAAGAGCTCCATCGCATCTATCTTACGGGCCTCATCTAACGAATTCACTCCCAAGTACTTGAAAAACTCCTCCCCTATCTTTTCTGCCTCTTCTAGAGAAGGATATCCCTGGTTAAAACGCGGTGGTGCAAAGCCTCCTCCACTTTGGATGATGGCCTTCTGGAACATCCCCTTACTGACGGGCGAAGTTACATGGGCCGTTACGCTGCCACCTCCAGCCGATTGCCCGAATATAGTAATGTTGTCCGGATCACCACCAAAGGCAGCTATGTTCCGCTTCACCCAGGCTATCCCCGCTAACTGGTCCAACAGCCCAAAATTGGTTCTCGGCCCATTGGGATTCTCTGCCGATATCTCCGGATGTGCAAAAAATCCAAACACGTTTAATCGATAGTTAACGCTTACAAATACTATCCCCCTCCGCGCAATGCGCTCACCATCAAATTCCATCTCCGAAGTATACCCTACCTGCAGCCCTCCTCCAAAAATCCACACCATCACCGGCAATTTCTCATCCGCCCGCTTGGCCGGGGTCCATATGTTCAAATACAGGCAATCCTCGCTCATGGGAACATTGGGATCTACATGCCATTCCTTGGTGTATAAGTTGTCGGGGTTCAGGCCGGGCGTGGCCTGTATCGAAATAGGAGCAAAAGTGTAGGCCTTGTACACACCTTCCCAATCCTTGCAGGGCTGCGGGGGACGCCATCTTAAATCACCTACAGGCGGTGATGCAAATGGCACCCCTTTAAAGGCTGTTATCCTCGGGTCAGCTGCAGGCAGCCCCTCCAATATACCATTCTCAACAACTACCCTCCTCAACATACCCTTTACCCTCCTATTCTTCATATTTGCCCTTGTGTTTTTATAAAGGTGAAATTATTCACCCTCATTTATATAACTTTACTCTGGTTAGCTCCCCTTCTTGCTTAACCTGATTACATTCCACGATAACTTCCTGGTCAGAGCGGTAACCTTACCATTATCCATCTTCGTCTTTGTGTTCAACCTCGGCACGATAACTTCGGGAGATTCAAAGCTGTTACCCTTTGCTATATCGTCGGTGTACATCTCCACGTGCTCTACCAGCTCGTATCCCTCAAACCCCCTCACATCCAGGCTAACCTCAATGTCATCCTCAACCGAACGGTTAATTATAAACACATCCACTTCTTCCTTCTCCTCATGATGCACTGCCGCAGCTTCTATCGCCTGTATACCCTCATAAGAATGACACTGATTGAAATCGTTAAGGGCATACTGCTGCGTATTGAACTTTGGCCCATCTACCGCCGGCAAGATAGACATGCCACCCGCTGCCAACCTGTTCATCTGATAGTATGGGTAGTACGATGCATTCTTCCAAACGTGCTCCCCGTCAAACGCTATCGCACCACCTAATCCCCCCGTCATGCACCCTATCTTAATCCGATCGGCATTCCGGATAAATGTCAGCAATATCGACGCAACGCCCAATGCTTCCAACATCTGATATGAAATGCGCCTTCTCCTTACATATTTGTCGGGTTCGTGCCTGATAAACACGTTATCCTCCCTTGGCCTAAATTGGGAGAAAACCTTGCTGGCATCCTTCCAGCCCCTGCGCCCGTATGTAACCTCACCTTGCCTGCCAAACATGACGCCGTATTCATCAAACGAAATGTACATCTTCTTCGGTGTCCCAATTTTGGCCTGCAGGTAATCGCAAATAGCAAATATAGCCCTAAGCTGTTCCTCTATCACGGAAGAAACGTTCAGATAACCGGCTATATCACCCTCGGGTGCGCTATGGTAATAGTGTACCGATACATAATCAACCGATTCGTAGCATTGCTCCAACGATTCCATCAACCATTCAGGAAAATGCTTGGAATAATCCGAAACCCCGGATAGAACGGTCTCTGCCTCGCAGTCAATCCACTTTATCACCTTTGAAACCTCATGGGTCAAAATCCCAAATCCCACGGGATTCTTCTCCCATGAACCTATCTGCCAGTGCCCATCCATCTCGTTGCCCAAATACCATATCTTGATGGGATATGGCTCCAAATGCCCATATTTCTTGCGCAGTTCGGACCAGTAAGTCCCTCCCTCATGCCGGCAGTACTCAACCAGATGCGCTGCGCTCTTTAAGTCATCGGTGCCAAGGTTTACGGTAAACATGGGTTCGGTATTGGCCCTTTTGGTCCACTCCAGATATTCATCAAGGCCCACTATGTTGGGCTCTATCTGGAACCATGCAAGGTCCAACTGCACCTTTCTGCTATCAAGCGGCCCTATGGAATTCTTCCACTCCCACCCCGAAATCCAGTTGCCTCCCGGTAGGCGCACAGCGGGCATCCCAAATTCCCTTACCGCTTCCAGCACATCCTGCCTAAATCCCATATCATCTGCCGATGGGTGTTTTGGGTTATATATGCCCCCATACACCCAATTGCCTATGGGCTCTAAAAATGCCCCAAAAAGCCGCTTCTCTACTTCGGCAACCTTGTAGTCCGGATGTACGGCCACCTTTGCCGTCTTTACCATGGAAATCCCCCCTTAATTGCACTTAAATTTATATAAAAAAACTATAAAACGCTGGCAAATTTAAACCTCTGACAGATAACTCTTTGAAAAAGAGTTGTAGAGCATCTTTCACCCACAGATACTCCATACATATCCTATTAAAGTTTTATATAATATTATCACTCTACTCCTGTAAAACAAAAGTGTAATTGGTGGCATTACCAGAAATTAAATGTGGCATAATCACCGATCCTGTAATAAGTATTAGTTGTCAAAGGGAATATAAACACAATAGGGCAGTAATTATGCAAACTACCATTGCAGACTATAATCTATAATAAAGAATTAATCAATTATTTGGAGGGTATAAATTATGGAATGATTCAGCCACAATTTAATCATTTGGTTACTATGGTAGAAGGCAGTATTAATATTTCCAAGGATGAGAGCTGTATATACAAGTTTCTAAGCCAATCTCCAGGGGATGACAAATTGTTAAGATATATGCTACTTTGTCTCTGGCCTATAACAGAGATATTTAAAGTCACTTATATTTGCCGGGATCTTGATACTATTGGCAATCCTGTTGCGCTGATTCCCACCGAGCGGTTCCAATCCGGCTGTCATTATAAAAAAGGGATGGCTTCAATCAGCCATCCCTTTTTACCTTATAACCTCTCCAAAATCTTTATCCCATATGCCGGAAGAGAAATGCAGCCGGTTACGCTTTCTCCCGTTAGCATATCCTTAAACCGCATACCCTTGAGATCTACCTGTCTTTCCTCGGGCACAAAATTGAGTATGAAAACGAAAACCCTTTCTCCATCCGTACGCATCTGTGCCGTTACGCCCTGGGGCAGATCGGTGTCAATAACCCTCTTGAGATTCAGGTCTCTGATGAGAGCCCCATAGAAATCATCGAGGAAATCTCCATTGTTCCTAAAGGCAATATAATAAGCTTTGCCCTTGCCGAAGGAATTCACCGTCAACGCCGGCCTGCCAGCATAGAAATCGTCCTTGTAAGTGGCCAGCACCTGGGCAGTCTCAGCATGTATCAAATCGCACAGCTGCCTGGCCTCGTACTCCCCTTTAAGCCCCAGCGGATTGCCATTCTCCAGCACCACATGGTTCACATCAGTATCGTACAGAGCATCTATCTCCTCGGACCATATTCCCGTTACCTTTCTCAACGGCCCGGGGAACCCGCCAAGGAAGCACAGGTCGTTCTCATCCACAATGCCGCTCCAATATGTGGTTATAAACGTACCTCCAGCTTCAACGAACTTCTCTATCCTCTCTGCCACTCCGGGACGAACCATGTACAGCATGGGAGCAATGAGCACCTTGTAATCCGAAAAATCGCAGTCCATGTCTATGACGTCCACGGGCACGCCGTTTTTCCAGAATGGCCTGTAATGGGACTGGCAGGTTAACAGGTAGTCCTTCTTGTCCTGTATCAGGCCCTTTACATCATCTATGGCCCAGCGGTTCTCCCAGTCGTAGATTATGGCCACTTCGGGCCTTACCGTTGTCCCAATAATAGGATCCAGCTTCTCCAGCACTTTGCCTACCTCGGCCACGTCCCTGAACACCCGCGTATTCTCATGGCCGCAGTGGTCAACCACAGCACCGTGGAATTTTTCGACGCATCCCCTGCTCTTGCGCCATTGGAAGTATTGTACGGTATCGGAGCCGTGAGCTACAGCCTGTATGGACGACAGGAGGTGCATACCCGGCCTCTTTAGCTTGGCTACCTGCATCCAGTTGGTCATGCTGGGCGTGCTTTCCATCAGCATGAAAGGCTTTCCACCCTTTAGGGAGCGGTTTATGTCGTGCACAAAGGCCACCTTATATGCCAGCTCCCAATCGGGCTCCTCGCCGTGCCATCTCGGATAGTTATCCCACGAAATCACATCGAGTTCGGGTGCAAACTTCCAGTAATTCAGCCCGGTGTACGTGCCCATGAAGTTGGTGGTGACGGGAACATCCGGCGTAATTTCGCGTAGCGGAGCTATCTCGTTCTTCATGAATTCGATGGTCTGATGGGTTACAAACCGCTTCCAATCCAGGTTGAGCCCATGGATGGATCGTTCCCCGTGAGGTGCGGGTGACTGTATCTGGTCCCAATCGGTGTATGTATGGCTCCAGAAACCCGTCCACCAGGCATGGTTGAGCTTATCCAAATCGTTGTCATATTTCTTCTTCAGCCACTCCCTGAAAGCCTGCTGGCACAGCTCGCAGTGGCATTCGCCGCCATACTCGTTGGAAATGTGCCATGCCAGAAGGGCCGGATGGTCCTTATAGCGCTCGGCCAGCTTTTGATTGATAAGTCGCGTCTTTTCACGATACACGGGCGAGGTGTAGCAATGGTTGTGCCGCTCTCCAAACAATATTCTCTGACGGTTGGGCAAAACGCGCAGCACCTCGGGATACTTGGCAGCCAACCAGGCCGGCCTTGCACCGCTGGGAGTAGCCAGGACGGCATATGCCCCGTTTTCAGCCAGTTTATCCATAATTTCATCCAGCCATCCAAACTCGAACTTACCCTCTTCAGGTTCCAGGCTGGCCCACGAGAATATTCCCACCGACATGGCATTACAATGAGCCAGCTTCATAAGGCGCATGTCTTCATCCCAAATCTCGGGCGTATTTTTCCATTGATCGGGATTGTAATCCCCGCCATGAAGAAAATGCGGACACTTGGGGTTTATGGGCGAATACTTCATCTTTTTCATGCACATACCACCTCCAAAAATTTTTATACCGCATGATTTTGGCTTTACCAATTAGAATTGCCAACACAAACATCCAGTCATGCGTGTAATTAATTTCCGCATTCCTGCTTTCATCGCTGCAAATGATATCGAGTACCTTCAATATAAAATGTCTGCAGGTACGACTTCCCCAGCACTTGTGAATTGCAGGAAAAGCATTATAATATAACTATATTGATATTGTATAATGATAAAATTCCAATTTCAATCCCAATATATTGATACATATATGGCTATATTAACATAAAGGAGGTAATCTTTCATGAAGACCGTTTTCCCAATGGTTACGGGAGAAGAGGATAAACTCCCATTTTTCGTCAAGGGCATAGGAATACAGCAAAATCAAGAACATGTCACAAGGCCTTCGGGGCTTCCCTACTATCAATGGCTTCACTGCGTAAAAGGGAGCGGACAGCTAATCGTCGAAGGAAACATATACCGGATCTCCGAAGAAATGGGGTTCTTCCTGTACCCTCATATCCCCCATGAGTATTTTGCCATAAGCGAACCCTGGACCACCCACTGGCTTATATTCGATGGTCCCGCCCTTGACTCCTTGCTCGACCTGCTAAACATGGGCAAATGGAACGTCTTTCGCCTATCATCCCTTCAAACCATTGAGCGGCTGCTTGATGAGATCTATCTCTCGATATGCTCGGAAAATCCGCTGAAATTGGTGGAATGTTCTTCGCTCCTGTATCAGTTTCTCATAAAGCTTAAGGCCTGCACCTTTACCGGCTCATCGTCAAATGCCCCGGCACAATACAGGCAGCTTCAGCCGGTTCTCAATTATATGGAACAAAACTATTCCTTAAGCCCCTCTCTAAACAGCATGGCGTCGATAATAAACGTCACTCCGCATCACCTCTGTCGCCTCTTTAAGCGCACCTTGCACATGACGCCATTTCAATACCTGACCAGGCTCAGGATCCAAAAAGCCAAGGAATACCTGATACAGGTTCCCGGCGCAACCGTGAAAGAGGTGGCACAAAGAGTGGGCTACAGCGATACCAGCTATTTTTGTGCCGTGTTTAAGAAATATGAAGGGATCACACCGGTAGAATTCAAAAGAATCCACGGCGCAACATAATATATCAGAAAGCCATTTGAGCAAAGAATATTACCAGGGGCAGGGTGAAAAGGCAAAGCAGAGTGGTCACAACCACCGTTTGAGCAGCAAAGTCATGTTCATTTTCAAATTCTACCGCAATCAACACGGTGTTTACAGCGGTGGGAAGCGCAGCAGCTATGAGCAGCACCTTTGCCATCACTCCGTTAATCCCAAAGAGCACGATCAACAGATATGCCAATAAAGGCGCCACGCAGAGGCGCAAAAGGGCCGCCCAATAAACATCAAAATCTTTAAAATTGTATTTGACACGGGATAACTGAATCCCCAGTATCGATAGATTCACGGCGACCATGGCATCGCTTGCATATTCAACAGCCGGCCACAGAAAAAAATCTTGCATATCGTAAGGGATAACCTTTAACAGCAGGATCAGCAATATGGTATAGATTACCGGTATTTTTAATACTGCCTTTACAGCGGACCTAAAATCCATCTTTCCCCTTGCCGCATTATAAAACCCCAGAGTATAGTTTAGCAAGTTCTGGCTCATTAAAATCATGATCTGATTGGATATCGCGTACTCAAGCACAGGTGTACTGGCAAAGACCAGCGTTATCAAGGGTAATCCCAAGTTCCCTGAATTGTAAAACATCACTGCGTTTTTAAACGCATTTTTCCTGGAATCACTGTAGCGCTTCAGTCTGGCTACAATGGAACATGCAATCGACAAAGATATGACAAATATTACGGTAAAGGCCACGGGTGTTAATATATCCAACCTGATAGGGATCCGATACAGCTTTACGATCATCGTTGAGGGAATGAATACATATACGCTAAGCTTGCTTAGCGATCGAATCTCCAATTCAAATTTTTTACCTACTATATAGCCCGTACCTATCAAAAAAAATACGGGAGCAATATTATACAGCAATATATGTAGCAGCACTATTGAACCCCTTTCCCCTTATAACCCAAACATTGCAACATTGACCGATGCATCATTTTTTGAAGGATGTTTTGATGACTTTATCCCCGACGGTTTCCCCTATTCTTACAAATATATTCCCATCCGAGAAAGTAATTACATCCGCTGAAAATCTTTATCTTCGTCCATCTTACTCCCTCCCGGGAGTAAAAAAATAGAGTGACGTAAATATCACTTCCTCAAAAATCGTCACTCTATGAGCGGTATAAACTATGCCGACCAGTTAATCCCCGTCTTAATTACCCTGGCCGGGTTGCCTGCCACCAGAGAATTTGGCGGAACATCCTTATTGACCAGGGAATTTGCTGCAATCACGCAGTTATCACCTATGGTTACTCCCTTTAAAATGGTACAATTACACCCTATCCATACCTTGTCCCCTATTTTTATGGGTTTGCTAATGCAGTTCTGCGTTCCATCCTCGTAGATAATGGTATGGAAATCTGTATCCAGTATGGTGGTACCCCAGGCTATGGCGCAATCCCTTCCAATGCTAATGCTGCTTGCACAGTGTATAATCGATGATGCGGTTATATAGGTGTTATCCCCTATCGCCAGGCTGGCACCCGGTTCCATAATTACCCGCACCCCGGGCCCCAGCTTCACTCTCCCATCTATCTGGCAGGTGGCATTCCTGGACAGTTTCAAGTAAGCCCCAGCTCCACTCTGCTCTCCAATATATCTTCCGCCCAGGTACAGCCGCCCATCAATCTGCAGCTTGGCCTTGCGGGATTTCCTGATCTTGCTTCCCAGGTCCACAATAAGCGGAAATCTATAAAACCTAATCCCAAAAATCCTGAGTCCCACAAAAAAGCTATAAATAGCATTGAGGATAAGCTTGGGATTATTCCGAATGATCCTTAACGCCTTTCTTATCTTCGGCTGATTAAACCAGCGGAACCCCAACCACGGATTCTTTTGAACAACAGCTTCTGCTTTATTATTGTACATCGTTCTTCACACCCTTTCTATATCTATGTACAGGTTATCTATGGGCTCCGCCAAATATCGACAGATATAACATGGCACATGCAACTCCTACCGGGGGAGGTAAACCATGCAATACCTGCTGCAATACGCCCGTTTGCTATTCTATTTTAACATCCTTTTAACTTTTGTACAAGCATATCTAATAAATTACACAATTCGACTTACGGAATAAAAACATTGTATTCAAAAGTATATTACCTTCCCTTCATCTGCAGACTGCCTGGCTTTTAAGCATACCTCGGTCACGTAGAAGGAATCATGGGCACTAACAAGGCACTGGCCTTCTCCTCTTATCTGCCTCAAAAAATCGGCAAATATGTTCTGCCCGGGCATCAACGGAACTTCTCCGATACCCTTCATCTTATCGTTTATCAGGTATACCCTGCCATCCCTCACCTCAAGAACACCGCGGGTACCCACAAGGCGCAAACGGTCATCGTCGTGGGTGGGCGCCTGCTGGGGGCGCAAATAATCTATGCTTACAGATCCTAATACCTCGTTGGAAAAAGTAAAGTGGCATAAGGCCGACACCTCCAGTTCCCCATGATCGCGGTTATATCCGGTGGAATGCGAAGCGAAGACCGATCTAAACTCTTCGCCGCTGAACCAATAAAGCCAGTCGATGGCATGGCTTCCCACCCACGGGATGGTACCCCCATAAGTGGAACGGGATTTATAAAACTCGCTTCTATGCCCCAGCTTATATGACTTTTGGGCGTTCATTAAGCGTATCTTCCCTACCGCACCATCTTTAACTAAATTCCATGCCGTAAGAAAATGGGGCGAATACCTGATGCCGAACATGGCCGCCAGGTGCACACCCGAAAGGGAATAAGCGGCTTTCAGGCGCTCCAGATCCTCGAAGGTTGTGGCAACCGGCTTTTCTACAAAGACGTGTATCCCCCGCTCAAGCACCTGGAGGGTGACCGCTGCATGGTGGCCAAAGAAGCAGTTGATTACCGCAACATCGGGTTTTAGCTCATCGAGCATGGTTCTGTAATCATCATATACCCTGGGCGTATGCCCTATCCTGCATGCTGCATTATAAGCGGGGCCTATGTCTTCCCCTTCCGAACCCGGGGCCACTCCCGCAACAATAACATCCCCGTCCTCCCTTATTCCCTCAATCGCATAGCTGTAATGCCCGCTTGCCCCTATGATGACGATTTTCATCCTACATCATCCCTTTAAAATATTGATATCCCCTCAAATCCATCGTATTTCCGGCTCTAGCCCATTCTACGCCGATTTCATGCGGCATCTTCCCTTCTCTATAGCATGCCTTCAGGACGTCATTCAATCCTTCCACCCACGTTACCTTCGTTATTTCGTCATATTTTATCAGATTTCCCGGGAAATGCGGAATGCTAGGTACCGACTCCTGCATACCGTTGATGCACAGGGTGTGGGAGGTAGCAGCTTCGATGCCGCACACCGCATGCTGTTTGCCCTTAACCGCCTCTATTGTGGTCCACAGCTTCTTTATGGTTTCCCTTTCGGGATTGCCGTAGGCTTTGCAGGTGCCATCATCAAATATTGCCAGTATACCGTCCCCTTTGCCCTCCAATGACCCGTATACCACCCTGGCCTTTTCAAACTCGAAGCAAAAAGAGGGATTCACGGTCTCGGTTACGGCATGGGTGACGTAAAACAGCAACTCTACTCCTTCTTCTGTAAAAACCCTGACGGCGGCGGTATCGAAGTTTTCGATCTCATTGGCGCGATAGAGCTCCGCCGTCAGCTGAGCGGGCCTGGCGCTGACATCCTCCTGCCTGCCCAATACGAAAAACATGTTGTGCAGGTAATGGGCCGTCGCATTGTTAGCCACGCTATCCAATATCCACCTGCCCTCCGCATCCCTCAGTTTGCCTGCCCAGCTCCGGCTGTAATAATCCCGGTTTCTGGGCCACAGTACGATGGTTTTAAACCTCCTTGGCCTGCCAAACAAACCCGATTGGATATCTTTCTTAAGAGCCCGTATGGCATCGGTGTACGACCATTGATAGCCAATGGCAACGATCTTGCGGGCACGGTCCCTGGCCTCCATCATCTGTCGCGCTTCCTGAATGGTTGCGCTGACCGGCTTTTCGCACAGCACATTGCTCCCGCGCGATAGAGCGTAACAGGTTTGACTGCAATGAAAATGGATGGGGGTAGATATGATGGCCAGATCGGCTTTAAGGTCGGCATAAAACCCTTCCATTGAGGAAAAAATGGGGATCCCCATCTCCTTGATCCTGTTCAGATTTCGGCATCCTTCCGGCCTTGGGTCAACCACCCCTACCACTTTAAAATCATCGCGCCCGGGATTGCCAAGCAGCGCATCGACGTATATATTGCCGTATCCGCCGATCCCCACCAGCATAACGGAAACCCGGCTGTCGTTATACATTTTCCATCCCTCCCGAAATGATATTTCAGGTTTTGCAAACGATTGCAAAAATACAAAAAATATTTCGCGTAGATTTGAATTAAATATTGCTCAGGGCAAACATGTACAATGGAATGAAAACGAGGCTGACCATTGTGGTCACCGTAACCATGGCAGCCGCATACTTGTAATCGGCCCTGTAAGCCTGGGACACGATGGCTATCTGGGTCATGACGGGCATGGCCGCCTGTATGACGAACACTTTTTTCATAAGATCGGGTAAAGGCAGATAATACAAAAAAGCCAGTATCAGCAGGGGTGCCAGCACAAATCTGCCCGTCAATACGGTTACCATGTCCTTATCAAACCTGACATCCTGCATGGTTATGGAGTTTATGACTATACCTATGTACAGCATGGACAGGGGAGTGGTAAGGTTGCCCATGTACTTGCACGCGTCCATAACAAACCTGGGAAGCTTGAGGTTCAACAGTATCAATAGAACGGCAAATAAAAAGCCCATCAAGGGCGGGGACAAAAAGCTCTTGAGCCTGCTTAATACGGAAGGCGCATGGCCGCTCATGCCATCGCGCTGGATCCCGCCGACTCCAATGGTCCAAAACAGGACGGTATTTGCCACATAATACAGCAATACAAAGGAAGTGCTTTCCTCACCGAAAAGGGCAACGTTAACCGGCAATCCTATAAACACGGTATTGGAAAAGGTAAACATGGCCAAAAAGACACCGCGTTTATTAGGGGGGATATGAATCAATCTTACCAGCACCAGCCCCATCCCATACAGTAGCAACATGCATGCCATGGGTATGAATATGCCCATACCCGCTTCAAACAGCGTGCCCCTATCGAAGGTAGTCAGCAAATTTGAGATCATCAGAGCAGGCAAAGACACCCTAACCACCATCTTGGAAAACAGCTCGGAAGCGTGCTCGTCGAACCAACCCCGGCGGCTGAGCACGTACCCTATGGAGATCATGGCTAAAATGCTGAGCACACACTGTATAGCATCAAAGACAACCACGGCTGCAAGGCTCCTTTTCCGTTATCACAATCATTCTCCATTTAAAGGCTTTTTAAATATTATCCCATCTATTTTCCATAGCCCGGCCCGCTTCTGCAGCAGGATTATCTTTTCCCCGTTCTGCCACGGAGAGGGAGTTTTATTGTCCTGGTCCTCCTGACTTCTGGGCTTGGCAACTATTTTAGGAATCTCCTCTTCAATGACGACTCTAGCCGAATTGCTCCACGGCCACGCCCACAACCATTTTATACGAAGCTTCAGATTGTAATCCTGTATTATGAAATCCTCATACTGGTTGTTGTTTAACAAGGGATCGGAATTCAAGTAGGAGGAAGTGAAGAACTTGTTCAATACTACGTTTTCCTGACCCTCTAGCACTGCGGTAGCCCTTTGAGTCATTCCTTCGGTAACTACTATATATATATTTGCACAATCATATGCGGTAAAGGTGACCAGCACCGCCAACCATATCAGAACTGCTATGGCGATAAGCTTCTTTGCAAGATATTGTATAAATTTAAGCACTATATTCAAAAACCAACACCCGCCTCCTGCGCAAAGTACACGTTCTAACTCAACTGTTATCCTGTGAATTATTTAGATTTATCACCATAATAACACAAAAAAGGGGGTTTGTAAATTTCAAACTTGTCTACCATCTACCCCCTCCAAAATGCTATGCAGCCTTCAATTTCCTGCCTAACCACCTGCCAAAATCGTCAATAAGCGAAAATATAACGGGCACTATCACCAGGGTCAAAAATGTAGAAAGCGTCAGCCCTCCCATGACCGTAACGGCAAGGGGCACCTGAAGTTCGGAACTTTCCCCAAGTCCCAGAGAAAGCGGCAAAAGCCCGAGTATGGTGGTCAGGCTGGTCATGAGCACCGGCCTCAATCTCGTAACTCCGGCCTGCACTATTGCCTGCTTAAGGTGAGGATTCCCTTCGCGGAGCCTGTTTATATAGTCCACCAGCACGATGCCGTTATTGACCACAATACCCACCAGCATGATAAACCCAAGGAAAGCCGGCACGCTCAAAGGCTTTCCAGCTATCAGCAAGCCCAGTAGCCCTCCAGTAAAGGCCAGCGGCACGGTAAACATGACGGTAAACGGGTGAACCAGCGATTCAAACTGTGAAGCCATTATCATGTATACCAAGGCCACTCCCAGCACCAGCACCAGCCTCAGATCGCTAAATGCCTGTGTTAGCTGCTCCTGCTCCCCACCGTATTCTATAAAATACCCTTCGGGAAGATGATAATCGTCCAGGCGCTCCCGAACGTCCTCTATAACTTCGCCAAAGCTTCTGCCCTCATAATCGCTGCTTACGGTTACCACGCGAGACTGATCATGCCTCTCAATGCTTACCGGCCCCTGTGCATACTCAAACCTGGCCACGCTCTTTAGTGGAACCGATATCCCCAAAGGCGAAGTAACCATCACATCCTCGACGTGACGCACCTTAAAAAGGCCATCATCCGGGAGCTGCACGCGCACGTCGATCTCCGTACCCTCTTCCTTATATCTGGTGGCCACCACCCCCTGCAGCTGGCTTTGAACGGCCGATGAAACCATGGCAACGTTGAGCCCGTACTGCGAAGCTCTCTGCCTGTCTATGATTATGCGGAGCTCCGGGCGGCCCTCCTCAAAGCTTGAATGCACCTCACGGGTCCCGGGTACGTTTGACACTATTTTCACAATATCATCGGCTATTCTTCTGAGCTCATCCAGGTCCTGCCCTTTGATGATAATGGATATGGGCGATCCCATCATACCCGATCCAAACCCACCAAAGCTGCCGCCGGTGTTTACCTGTATCTGGCATCCCGCTATGTCCTTGACCTTTTGCCTTATCTCTTCGCCCACCTGCTGCGTAGACCTGTTCCTCTGTCCAAGGGGTTTCAACACGGCTGTAATGCTACCCCGGTCCCTGGCAGAAGTTCCGGCGACAATGCCCAGCTGCTGCCCACCTATACTGGCCCATACCATCTCAACCTCCGGAATTTCGCCTACCATCCTTTCAACCCTCTGAACGGCTTCCAGGGTTTCATCAAAGCTACTTCCTCTGGGCAGGCTGACTTCTATCTCTATCTGGCCCTGATCTACCGTTGGGAAATACTCTACCCCTACTAAAGGCAGCAGTACGATGCTCATGCCAAAAACCACGGCTGTGATAAGCACAACCGCTTTTCTGTGCTCCAGGGCCCATTCCAGCATGCGCCTGTACCTCTCCGTCACGCGCTCTACCGTTACATTTTTCTTGCTAAAACCCCGGCGGGTCACCAGTTTTGAGGCCAGCATGGGCACCAGGGTAAGCGCCACCGCCAGGGATGCCAGCAGGGAAAACGTAACGGTGATGGACAGCTCCCTGAATATCTCGGCGGTCATACCCTGGGTAAACACGATGGGCAAGAATACGCATACCGTCGTCAGGGTGGAGGCCGCTATGGCCATGGATATCTCGTTGGTACCCTTTTCTGCGGCATCAATGGGGCTTAAGCCCTCCTCCCTCATGCGATAGATGTTCTCCAGGGCCACTATGGAATTGTCCACCATCATACCCACGCCCAGAGCCAGGCCGCCCAGGGATATTATATTTAAGGTAATACCGCTGAAGTACAGCAAAACGAAAGTGGATATCACCGAAAATGGAATTGATACGGCAATAACCAGAGTGGGCGTAATATTTTTTAAGAAGATAAACAGTATGGCAATGGCCAGTGCAGCACCTATGTAGGCATTGCTGGTTACGGCCGAAATGGAGCTCTTGATGAACTGAGATTGATCCACTATGGTCATAACCGATATATCGGGATAAGACGTCCTTATGCTGTCCATCTCCCGATTTATCTTTTCCGCCACGCGGACGGTATTGGCGGTACTTTCCTTGTAAATCGATATGGACAGGCTGTCATGTTGATTGACCCTGGAATACTGCCTGTCATCCTTTACGCCCTTTTCAACCCGTGCTAGGTCCTTCAACAGGTAGGTGGTACCGGTAGAACTTATTACGGGAACATCCAGCAATTCATCAAGGCTTGTGAATTGCCCGGAAACCCTGACCAGCAGGTCATATTGCCCGTCCTGCACCACTCCGCCCGGCAAATTCAAATTTTCTGCCCTTAAAGCGTTCACAACCAGGTCCATGGACAGGCCATAGCTCGTAAGCTTTTCCGGATCAACTATGACCTTAACCTCGGTCTGCTTTGCACCCAAAACTGAAACCGATGCAACGCCTTCAATGCGTTCAATGCGCGGCTTGAGCACATCCTCGACCCACACCTGTAGCTCCTGGTCGGTTTTACCCTCCTGCGATACAGCAAAGCTCATTATGGGCAACATGTTGGGATCGAGCTGCAGCACTATGGGGTCGGATACCCCGTCCGGCAGCATGCCCCTTATCATGTCCAGCTTTTCGCGTACCTCCAGCGCTGCCACGTCCATGTCGGTGCCCTGCGTAAATTCCAGGATCACCAGCGAGCTGCCCTCCGAAGAGATGGAGCGCATGGACTCAAGGTCGCTGACGGTTGCTAAAACGCTCTCAATATTGCGGGTGACTATGCTCTCGACCTCCTGAGGGCCTGCCCCGCCGTACTGTATCGACACCACCATGACGGGCAGATTTATGCTGGGGAGTAGGTCCACATTAAGCCGCGTCAGCGAAACGAAGCCCAAAATAAGCACGATCAATACTATCATAACGGTGGTAACTGGCCTGCGAATGCTCAATCCTGCAATGTTCATACACAATCCTCCTGAATTTTTAGCTCTATTCCTCAACCCTCTTGCTTCACTATATCAACTTCCTGCCCTTCCTTGAGATATGCCTGACCCTTTATTACAACCTGCTCACCGCTATTCAAACCCGAGACGACCTCTATCATCTCGCCGTCATCCATGCCAACCTCTACCTCTCTTCTCTCTGCCGAACCATCTTTTATCACGAACACATAGGCCTGATCCCCCTGCCGCATAATCGCCTTTTTGGGCACTACAATGGCACTCTCATTTTTGTCAAGCACCAGGCTAACCCGGGCGAACATGCCGGGGCGCAGCTTCCAGGATGAATTATCCAGCTTTATCCTCACTCCGTAGGCCTGGCTTCTGAGATCGGTGGAGGGGCTCACCCATTCGACCACGCCTTCTACCGGCTGTGAACCCGCCGCATCGACGTACACGGCAACCTTTTGTTCGGCCTGAACCTTCATCACATCGAATTCGGACAGGCGTATATCGAGAATCAGAGCCCCCATATCGATGACGGTAACGGGCGGGGAGGCCTGCGTCGCCATTTGGCCTGCCTGAACATTTAGACTGCTCACCACCCCATCGATGGGCGACAGGAGCTTCAGCTTATCTGCCGCGCCCTTGGCAGCCTCCAGAGCCGTTTTGGCCTGATTAAGCTGGGCATCCAGCGTCTTGCTGTCATAGGGCATGGACTTTATGGCGCTGTCTATCTCCAGTTTGCTCTTCTCCAGGACAACTTTTTGTTCAAGCAGTTTCTCCAGACCTTCCTGAAGCGGCTTCAGCTGTTCCTCCAGCTTACCCTTTTGCTGGTTGAACTGTTCATCGGTAATGTCGCCTTTTTGCCGCATCTCCTCCAGTGCAGCCATCTGGGGTTCGATGGCCTGCTTGGCCTGGTCTAGGGCCTTTTGCGCATCCTGGATCTGCTTATCGATTTTACCAATCTCGGCTTCAATTTTGCTCTTCTGCGCCTCCAGCTCTTTCAACCTCTTTTTGGACAGCTCAACCGTGGCCTTGGAGGCCTCATATGCTGCCTGAGCCTGGGCAATCTGCTGCTCAACATCGCCGACCTCCAGCTCTATAAGTACATCCCCTTCTTTTACCTGCTGCCCCACCTTCACATGAACCTTCGATACCATACCAGGTATCTGGGGAATAACCATGGCTTCATTTACGGGCTTAAGCACGCCCGAAAACTCTTTTTCGCTCTGGATCAAGTCCACGCGTGCGGTTGCCACTTCAACCGGCACCTTTTGATCTTCAGCAGTTTGCTGCGCATTGTCCTGCTTTTTACCCAGGCCTTCAAGGGCTCCACAGCCTGACATAATCCCTGCCAAAATGATCAGCGCTGCCATATATGCTGCTATCAATGTACTAACTCTGAATTTCATGCCTTATACCCCTTTCGCCGATGAACTATACAAAACACCATTTCCTATGTATCCATTTAACCTTGCTCAGTTCATGCCATGCTAATATTTTACTACTTTTTACAAATAATGCATATTAAGCTCTTCCCCTGTAGGGGAAATTCATGTACATTCCTTTAAAGATATTATTACACTTCCTAATTATATCAAATAGGATAAAAACAATTTCAAGCCTTTTTCTCACCTTTTATTTTCTCATATAACCTGGCCAGCACTAATTATCCATAGCATTATAAATATAAAGGGGCCTGGCGGGTGATACCATTTTTTGATCTTATGGAATACCCCCGGCCCCCCTGCATACCGTGCCATACACACGGCTATATAATAAGTTCATCGCCTTTTACTTCTCCAATAAATTCCTCTCCACAACCTTCTGGGATAGATTATCCGGGATCCAGAAAGTCTTGATTTCACACTTGCCGAACTCCGCCTCCCATTCCCTTTGGAGAATGGGTATGGAGATATTGGCCTTTGTGCTTTTCCCCGATGTCTCGTAACATCTCAGGATGTAGCCGTCATCATCCTCGGCCCTTTTAAAAACTGTTGCTATCACGTTCTCAGAAGATATCCGTATCCCTTCCATGGTTTGGGGCAAAGGACCTCGGTGGTAAGTTTCCATAATCCCCACGGGTTTAACGTTGAGCTCATAGGCCCTTTTCACCACGCCGGCATCCTGCCATCCTCCCAGATGGGGTACCAAGACGTATCTGAACTCCTGTACGCCCTGGTCAAGGAATTCGCACCATTCATCCCTAACGCCGTAGTGATCCGCAATAACGGAGCTATTGGCGATTGTCATTCGCATATCGTTACCCCGTACGCTAAAGCTGTATTTGGAATCGTTGAGAATCGCCAAGCCGTATTCCTTTGTGCCGCATTTGCCCGTGACATCAATCCATTGTTGCCCGGGCTCCTCCTCTCCGTTGGCAGGCCTCTCTATAAAGCCGTAGGGGATCTCATATGTAACCCTTGGATCCTCCACATTGACTGGAAAAGAGAGCTTTAGCATCTTGTGCTTTTCTCTCCAGTCCAACTTTACCCGCACTTCTATCTCTTTTTTATCCCGATACACTATAAAATCCTGCCTCAAAGTTGAATCATTGTATCGGCTGGTTACGCGTATAACCCATCTAAGGGGTCCTTTCTCCATCAGTTTTATCGTTGCATCGGCAAAACGCCCCACCTCATCGTTGAACTCAAATACTCCGTGAGCCCAGGTATCGCAATGATGGATGTCAATTACAACGGGAACAGCCCCTTTACCCTTAAACACCTCTACATCGTTTATCTTATCGTACAGGCTCCTTATATAACCTGTATGGTCCTCAAACTCCAGCCTTATACAGGGATTTTCAAGGACATTTTTTTGCCTCTTTGGCTCATCTTGAAGATTATACGAACCAACGCCCTCGAATTCCCTATCCAGGTACACCCAATACACCCTGTATCCAAATGCCGAAACAACGGCCTCAAAGATGGTATTCCATTTATCGTTACTATTGGTCTGCGGCCCTCTCACCACCTGAATGGGAATGGGTTTGCCTTCTTCATCGGTAACCCCTTTGACGACGCCGTTTACCTGAACTACCTGCTTAATCTCCCAAGATAAAGGATTAAACACAACAAAGGGCGTGCCCTCGTTATCGTACTCCCACAGGTACCAATGTCCCTCCTTGCTTCTGTACCTTGCACCATCCCCCATGGTATCTATAGCCCAGGACATCTTCTGGATAGCCCCGTTTAGTATCCAATCGGCGGTGTGCAACGCCCAACCATGGAATTCCTTGGCATCATCGATAGCCTCCTTTATGGTACAGCCGCCCATAATATCATGAAACTGATTGAACATAACCCTTTCCCAGGCGGCCCGTAACTCCTTTCCCGGGTACGGATGGTCGAGCATATGATGGGCTATGGCGGCAAATTTCTCTGCCGTTAGTAACCTGTGTTCCGCTCTTCGATTGTCGGCCTTTACCTGCCAATTGGCGGAATAGCAACCGCTGGCATGGTGCTGCAGGTCATCCTTTACTACGGGCAATCCATCGGCTTCTTTCCCTATGGACTCAAAATATTTCTCCGGCGAACTAAAAATATACCTATCGCCGCCTTCTCGTCCTTGCATTTCCCGTATCGCCTTTATATTTGCAATGGTTGGCCCCCCGCCATGGTTACCAACGCCATAAAAGCACATGAAGTCGATCCCTTGAGCTTCGGCCATATCAGCAATCCGCCGTATCTTTTCCACTACCTCGTCCTTGCCCCCGCTGCCGTAGCCGAAAGGAATCCTAAATGCCAGCACTTTGCTGCCATCGGGACTTTCCCACCAGAATACGTTGGACGGCAAATCCTTTTCGTGGTCACCCGGCCTTTGAAACACATAATAGTCCATGCCGGCCTTTTTTAGGATCTGTGGCAGCATGGCGTTATGCCCAAAGGAATCCACGTTATAGCCAACTTTTGCTATTTTCCCGAACTTTTCCAAAAAGTATCGCTGGCTGTACAGGACATGGCGGACAAAGGATTCCCCCGACGGTATGTTGCAGTCGGGCTGATTCCACATGCCTCCCACAATCGACCAGCGCCCTTCCCGTATCCTTGACCTGATCTCTTCAAACATATCAGGATCGTTTTCCTCTATCCATTTATAGTAGGACGCGCAAGCGCTGGTAAATATAAAATCGGAAAATTCGCTGAGCCTATCCAAAGCCGACCGAAAGGTGGCCTTTATCTCCGCATAGCCTTCGTGCCACCGCCACAGCCATACCGGATCAATATGGGCGTTGCCTATCAGGTGGACCTTGGGCCTCTTTTTCATCGTTTTTCACCCTTTCACCCTTGATCTTTATCCTTGCTGCCGAAAAACTTTTCTTCTATCATGGCGCACAGCGCATGATAGACCGGCAGATGCAGCTCTTGAACATAAGGCGTGGAGTCGGCCGGAACCCTTATGGCCACGTCGCACAGCTCCTTCAACCGGCCTCCCGATCTTCCGGTCAGGCCAATGGTCTTGATGCCAAGGGCATTTGCCAGGAATGCCGCAAACACGATATTGGAAGAATTTCCGGAAGTGGTTATTCCTATAAAGACATCTCCGGGCTTTCCGTACCCGAGCAGCTGTTGAGCAAAAACCAGGTCGGCATCAACATCGTTGACAAAGGCGGTAAAGATCGAAGATTGGGAAGTTAAGGCAATGGCCGGCAACGCTCCCTGCAACTTTTTCGCCAGTATGCTGCCAAGCTCAGGATTTTTCTCGATGATGAGCACCTTAACTTCTTCCGGAAGTTCCCTACGCTTCATGAATCCTTTCATCAGCTCGCCAACTATATGCTCAGCATCGGCGGCGCTTCCCCCGTTGCCCGCTACCAGTACCTTATTCCCTCCTTCATAGCATTCCATCAAAATATCATAGGCCTTCAGGATATCCTCCCTGCACTCCCTCAGGACAGGGTATCTCTCCATCAAGCCTTCAAGTATATCCATTGGACTGGCCATTTTAATCAACTCCGCTCAATTGATTTTAAATGTATTCAAGCCCCAAAGCGATGGCGCTCAATACCGGGTAAGCCCCATTGCAACGCACAGGCTTGCAACGTCCCCTATTCTCTCGCCCAAACCGGCCGGCAGTATCCTGCAATTGCGATATGAGGACGGCAATGCCTCTTTCTTTAGTACCTCTTCGGCAGCGGGCTCAATATATTCCCGGCACCTGGAAAATATTCCTCCAATGATGATCCGTTCGGGATTCAGAATATCGATAAGTATGGACAAGCCCATTCCCAGATACCTTCCGCTAATTTCTAAGATGTGTATTGCTACGGGATCACCTTTCAAAGCGGCCGATCCCACATCCTTGGCCGTAATGTGATGGGCCTTTTCTTCGGTGGGACAAAACGCCACGGTTTCCCCCCGCCTTAGCCTGGATATGATTTCGTCCCTGGCCAGCTGTGCGATGCCCCCGCCGCTGCAAAAGCCTTCAAATGAGCCTGCCTTCCCGTATCCAATCGGGCCATCCGGTGCGAGCCTTATATGTCCTACCTCTCCGGCCATGTCGTTAACCCCTCTGTACAGCCTGCCGTCCAGTATCAAGCCGGCCCCCAACCCCGTCCCGAAAGTAAGAAATACCATGTTGTTGCAACCGCGGCCGGCCCCGAACTTCCATTCGGCAACCGCACAGGCATTTGCATCGTTTTCGATAAAGACATCTTTCTGGAATTCATCCTTCAATATATCCACTATGGGGATTTCGTCCCATCCCGGCAGGTTGGGCGGAGATAATATGATGCCTTTCTTTACATCCAGGGGACCGCCGCAGCTGATTCCGATGCCGCATATGTTCTCTACGCCCAGGGACAGCTCCTTCAAAATCATATGGGCAGTCTCCACTATTCTATCTATGACCTCATAAGGGCCTCCTTGATCACGGGTGGGAAAAGCATGGCGCCTGTATATCATACCCTGTTTGTCACCCAGCACAACTGCGCATTTTGTACCCCCAATGTCTATCCCCAGCAAATAGTCCTCCCCCATAAATCCACCTCCCTTCTGGCAAATGTAAACGGAATTTGTTCATCGATATCCTATATAGGCCAAAACCGGGTTCCGCAAATTGAGAGGCATCTCCAGGCAGATGCGCACAAACTTCTACACAAGCCTCTATCGGAATGTTCCATCTCAACCATGGAGTTTGTGGTATAACTTACATGTATGAATGCCTGCTATCGAAGGGCTGTGGAAGCGCTTCAATTTTTCTCAGCCAGCGTTTATACCGTTCCAGCTCAAAGGGCACGTATCCGGAAATGTAATGATTCCCGTATTCCGTATTGCCAATCTTCCATTTCAGGATAAACAATTTTTTAGTACCCGGCACCACCCGGATCGAGCCAACTTCCCTGTTTTCATTCGCCTTTGATACGGTTTCCCCCCTGAGGAGCAGTTCACCGGTCTCGCCATCTTCCACGCTATATGACACCGTAACCGTATCGTTGCTGTCGTTGCCCAAGACTACCCTATGTTCCCAGTTGTCCAGCTCATCCATCATAAGGCAAACGGGTTGCTGCACCCTTTTGATATAATGATAGACGATCTTTTTAACAAGGTAATAATCCACTATGGCATCGGAAAACTGGGGCCAGCAGTCCAGGAGATTCCACCAAATAATGCCCGTTTTCCTCCATTTTTGCAACCTTACCATCTCTATGAAGAACTTCACAGCCTCCGCTTGGCTGATCTGCGAAGCCAGCGCAAACTCTTCCAGGTTATCGGGGACATAACCGAACATGATCTTAACCTGATCGGCCATGAGCTTATTGCGGTTGTAGCCCCTTCTCTCGGCTCTTATGTAGTCCGTATTATGGGTATCCCAATCATCGTTATCCGTATAAGGCCACAATTTATCGGGAGATATGAATTTCTTTATCGAAGATACCGCCGGGCACCCGTGATAGCGTATTTCGCTGATGAAATGTGCGGTTGAATGCCTATAAAAATCTCCTTTATAATAGTCCCTCGGTCCCCAGTTGTGCTGCTCCGGAACCGATAAATCGCCCGACATGTGATCCGGAATATACGGCGATGACGGTATAAACGTCCTAAACGGATCATGGCTACCCACTACCCTGGGGAGTATCTCCCTGGATATTCTGTTATAACGCGCTGCAGGTAGACGGTATTTATTCCAGTAGTACATGCCATCTACTTCATTATCCCCCGCCCACAAGATAAGGGAAGGATGATTCCTCAATTTCTTTACTATGGCTACAGCTTCTTTTTCTATCATGCCGCAGAATTCATCATTTTGGGGATAGATGCTGCAGGCCAGGGCAAAGTCCTGCCATACCATGATGCCCCTTTCATCGCATAGATCGAAAAAGTCGTGATCCTCATATACATTTCCGCCCCAGCAGCGGACGATATTGCATCCCAGATCATCAAGCATGTCGTGGGCTTCCCTTAGCCTTTCCTTATCTCTGCTGTGCAGGGCATCCAGGGGAACCCAGTTAGTTCCCTTGGCCATTATGGGCGTCCCGTTTACCCATATCTTAAACTCGTTATTTTCTGTATCGGAGTTATATTCCGTTTCAATCTCGACAAACCGAATGCCAATTCTGCTACTATACGTATCCACAACCTGGCCCTTATACAGCAGCTGAAACTTCATATCATAGAGGTGCTGCTTGCCATACCCCTTCGGCCACCACAATTTGGGATTTGTTACCTCCAAGACCGCTTCATCGGAGCAAAACTTGGTTTTATACGAGCCTTCAATTATGCTATCCTCACATCTTCCCATGATCCTTACCGAAAAGTCATCCAATGTGTACTTATCGGTCCTGAACCTGTATTTAACCACCAGCTCCGCTTTGTTTCCCTTCAAATCCCTAGTAGCATAATATACCTCTTGTATATAGGTCCTGTCCCTTGCTACGATCTCTATATCCCGCCATATGCCAGCCGACAAAAGCCTCGGAGCGATATCCCATCCAAAGCAGTGGGGAGGCATCCTAAGCCATACCATCTCGTCTATATGGCCTGCACTGGTGACATTCACCGGAAACTCCTTATCCCGCACCTTGTTTATGGGGGATTCTATCCTGATGGCTATATGGTTTTTGGCACCCATGTTTACCAGGCTGGTTATATCCAACTCGTGCTCTATGAGCATATTGGACACCTGCCCGGCTATTTTCCCGTTGATCCATATGGTGCCGAAAGTATTCAAGCCTTTCAGGCGCAGCAGGACCTCCTTCCCCTGAAAATCCGGGGGTACCATAAACTCCCTTTCTAACCACCACTGATAAAACTCGTACTTCCTGAAGTTATAGAGATTCTGGCTATAGAAAGGATCTTCTTCAATGCCCGCCCTTTGCAGATCCAGTTCAACGTTGCCCGGTACAATGGCATCAATCCGACGCCATTTCCTTTCCTTGACTTCTTCAATGGTTGAGGGCATATTGCCGGCCTCCATGTTAAAATAAAGGTTCCATTTACCGTTTAAGGTTATGGCCTTCAATTGTCTGCCCTCCTTTGTATAATATAATAATTATCATATTACGAAAGTTTATGTAAAACATCTATAATTCTCTCGTATACTGATTACCCCATGCGGCTTCAACCGTTTGATAGTTGATAGTATAGAAATGAGTAGATATTAAGGGACCATTTACATCCGTCTGTACCCTCCACCCATAGCAGCAGGCATGAAAAGCATGCATATCCCATAAAAACCCAACAGTCTCAATTTTCATAGATTTCTCTCGTATATTATCCTCAACCCCTCAAGGGTGAGCATGGGTGCAATATCCTCTATAGTTTCGGATTCTTCAGCTATCATATGGGCCAGACCCCCCGTAGCAATCACCCTGGCATCCTCGCGGCCCAATTCCTTCTTCATCCGCTTCACGATATAGTCCACCTGCCCCACATAGCCGTATATTATCCCGGCCTGTATGCTGTTTACGGTATTCTTGCATATGACCTGCGGGGGCTTGATGAGCTCAACCTTGGGCAGTTTGGCCGCCCTTTGATACAGCGCCTCGGTGGATATGTTGATACCCGGCGCAATGCACCCGCCCAGGTATTCGCCCCTTTCCGAAATGGCGCAAAACGTGGTGGCCGTGCCGAAATCCACCACTATGATGGGCCCGCCGTATAACTCGTACGCGGCCACAGCATTCACGATCCTGTCCGCTCCCACTTCTTTTGGATTCTCATAGCGGATATTGATCCCGGTTTTTATCCCCGGCCCCACTATCAAAGGCTTAACATTGAAGTACTTGTGACACATCTCCTCTATGGCATTCATCATGGGGGGAACCACCGAAGAAATGGCTATGGCATCGATATCCTTGGGCGAAAGGCCGCTATATTTGAACAGGTCCAGTATGATCATGGCGAATTCATCTGCAGACTTGTCCCTGTCCGATGCCAGTCTCCAGTAGCTGAGCAGATTTCTCCCGTCGTACACCCCCGCGACGATATTGGTATTGCCTATATCCATTACCAGCAACATATATTGCTCACACTCCTTTTTTATGTATAAAAGCTTTCATCATATATAGTAGGGTAAACCCCGATTTTGAATCCATCAGTCAAGCCTTTTTTATTATACCTCTTTGGTCCAGACAATTCCACCGGCAATCCTGGATTTCCAAAAGCCTGGTAAAAGCACCGAAAATACAAATACGGGCAGGAAACTCCTGCCCGGAAAAATCAAAATGTCCTCCTATAAATTCGTTGTAAGGCTTGCAGCACCGCCGTTACGATAAATATGGCCACGATAATCTCCGGAATGCCGTGGGTTACCGCGATGCCCATTATCACTCCCCCAACCGCTTCAGGCGCTACCCCTAACTTTTCGGCGTATTCCGCACCGTGCCTTAAATAGATGGCAAGCAACACCCCCACCGTATTGGTCAAGGTCCCAACCGCTGCCGCTACCATGCCTGCTGCCACCGCCGAAGAATCCCTCTCCAGCAAGGCCTTCACACCTCTATAGGCGTAATATGAGGTGATGGCAATTAGCATACGGGGCAGAACGGCCACCACGGGATCTAAAAACACGAACTGGACGGGATTGGTAGCCATAGTGGCAGCCTGGTACATGCTAAAACCACCGAATATCAAGCCTATTATAAGGCCGACAATGGGGCCCTCTACGATTGAACCGATGATGACGGGGATGTGCATGATGGTAGCCTTGGTAGGGCTAAAGGGTAAAGGGATGAAACCGATGGGGGTAAGTCCTAAAATGATGGAGATAGCAGCCAGCATACCTGTAACAACCAGCCTGCGAGTAGTAAGCGTCATGAAACAACACCTCCGTTCAAGTTCCGGATTTGGATACCTGACGGTATCATGCCCTCATAGAGTTGAATCTATAAGTCCGGCTCTACGGGAGATACCGGCTTTTATTAGCAATATTTTAGCAGAATCGCGGGCAAAGCACAAGTAAAAAATCAATGGGGTATCCTTATAATTTGCATCCTGTTGCCCCTTTGCTTTATATGATAAATCCCCGATATCGGAAACCTGTATCTTTCATACACCTTTATGACCTCACGCGTCATGTTTATCGGAAACCTGATGGACAGACCGCACCCTAATGATATCTCTCTGGGCGTTGACACCAGCTGGGCTGGACAGCCGGCCGCCCTCAACATATCGCTTAAATAAATGGCATGTTGCCTGGACTTTACCGCTATAAGCCCGCATTCCTCTATATAGTTCATAATTCCACCCCTTACCAAAAATAAATATCCGGCTTTCACCATACCCCTGGCCGATCTCCGCGTTTTACATTACTTTTACTGCCATATACAAAAGACAATAAAAGCCCGTGGCAAACTTACACAGGCTGAAGAAAAAACTTCATAATATAAATATATTCTTCTATGCCCAATAGGGAAACACCAAATCAGATATAACAACTTTTTGCTTTTATATCGTTATTGTAAGGCATCGGTATAAAGCACAGCGTAAAGGCTGATTACAATGGCAGATAACGGACGTTTAATAAGATAAGATACATAAAAAATCGAGCAGGAGCTAAATTTTTAACTTAGCACCCTGCTCGATTTTTAGCACGGCAATATTAAATTGCACTTTTATAATTTTAATGCCATATCTTCAGGTCATACGGCCTGTAAAAATTTATATTGTGCCTTATACAGGTTGTAGTATACCCCTCGCTTTTTGAGCAGCTCTTCGTGACTGCCGCACTCTATTATCTTACCGTGGTCAATCACCATGATACGATCGGCATTTCGTATGGTGGACAGCCTATGGGCTATTACAAACGAAGTCCTTCCTTTAAGAAGCTCCTTAAGCCCTTCCTGAATCAACATCTCGGTTCGGGTATCTATGCTGGAGGTAGCCTCATCCAGGATGAGTATCTTGGGATCCGCCAGCAGTGCCCGGGCAAAAGAGATAAGCTGCTTCTGCCCCTGCGACAGACGTGAACCCCTCTCCTGCACCTGCGTGTAATACCCGTCCTCCATGTCCTTTATAAACTCATGGGCATGAACTATCATGGCCGCCTCTATGACCTCTTCATCAGTGGCATCCAGCCGCCCGTATCGTATATTGTCCATTATAGTCCCCGAGAAGATAAATGGGTCCTGAAGCATTACCCCCATTTGCTTGCGCAGGGAGTATAGCGTCACGTCGCGGACGTCAAATCCATCTATAAGGACGCGGCCCTCCACGGCTTCATAGAACCGGCTGATCAGGCTGACTATGGTAGTTTTACCCGCACCCGTAGGGCCTACCAGGGCAATGGTCTCGCCGGGCTTGACCGTGAAGCTCACGTCCTCCAGCACCGGCTTTTCGGGTTCATAATAGAAGGTAACGTGGTCGAATCTGACCTCACCCTTGATGGCCGGAAGCTCTATAGCCCCCTCCTTATCGGTAATATCGGGCTGTATATCCAGCATCTCGAATATGCGCTCGGTTGAAGCCATGGCCATAAGCAACGAGTTATAGAAGTTACACAGGTTATTGAGCGGCTGCCAGAACCGCCAGACATACCCCGTAAAGGCCACCAGAATACCGACCGTCACAGTACCCTGATCCAGGAACTTAATGCCGAACCAATAAATCACAAATGTGCCTATAGCAGCTATCCATTCAATCGAAGGCCAAAACAGGTTGTTTACCCTAATGGCGCTCATCCAGGATGAGTATATATCCCCGCTCAGCTGCCGGTATACCTGCCGGGTCTCGGGTTCCCGCACAAAAGCCTGAGTCACCCGCATACCCGCAAGGCTTTCGTGAAGATAGGCGTTCATGTTGGAATTCTTTTTGCGCACCGTCTGCCATCTTAGCCTTATCGCCTTTTTAAGGGATACTATGACCAAAGCCATCAGGGGCGCCGTGATCAGCGATATCAGCGCCAACCTGAAGTGCAAGGAAAACATGAAAATCAGCGCTACAATCAGGGTAAAGGCATCGGTTACAACGTTTATAATCCCGTTGGTTAAAAGGTCGCTCAATGAATTCACGTCATTGATGATGCGCACCAGTATCTTACCGGCCGGCCTGCTGTCATAAAAGGTGAACGATAGCTTTTGTATGTGGTTGAACAGGTCCTGGCGCAACTTGAAGAGAACTTCCTGCCCCACCACCACCATAATCCTTACCCGTTTGCGCACACATACCATGCTTATGAAGTTGACTCCGAGAAAGACAAGCGTAATGAAAACCAGTCCCAGGTAGTTACCCTGCACCATATAATTATCAATGGCTATCTGAAGGATGAGCGGTCCTAGAAGGCCGCACACAGAGGCTATGATCATCAGCAAAAGGGTGATGAGCAGCTGCTTTGTATAAGGCTTCATATAGCTCAATAGCCGCTTGAACTGCTCCATATTAAACGGCTTTTCCAGGGCCTCATCTTCAATTATCCTTTGCCTCAACATTGTCACATCACCTGCCTTTTGGGCTCAAATTCTTCAAAGTCCTTGTACTGTTGCCTGTACAGTTCATAATACCTGCCCTTCTTGGCCAGCAGCTCTTCATGGGTACCCCTCTCGACAATCTTCCCATTCTCCAGGAATATTATTTCATCGGCGTTGCGTACCGACGAGATGCGATGGGCTATTATAAAGGTGGTACGCCCTTTCATTACCTTCTGTAGGGCTTTCTGTATCTGGTATTCAGTTTCCATATCTACCGCCGAGGTGCAATCGTCCATGATGAGGATTTTGGGGTTCTTGAGAATGGCCCTGGCAATGGCGATCCTCTGCTTTTGGCCGCCCGACAGCCCCACGCCGCGTTCGCCTATGATGGTGTCATAGCCCTGGGGCATCTCCATGATGAAGTCATGAGCCTCCGCAATCTTGGCAGCTTCGATCACTTCTTCCCTGGTGGCATTAGGATTGCCGTAAAGTATGTTCCCTTCAACGGTATCGGAAAACAGGAACACGTCCTGCATCACGATGCCTATCTGGCTCCTTAAGGCGCTCAGCTTCCAATCCCTTACATCCACTCCGTCAATCAAAACCCTGCCTGCCGTTACATCGTAAAACCGGCCTATCAGGTTAATTATAGAAGTTTTGCCTGCCCCAGTGGCACCCATGATGCCTATGGTCTTTCCTGCCGGAGCGTTTATATTTATGTTAAAGAGCACGGGCTGCTCTTTATAACAAAACGATACGTTCTCGAACACCACATCTCCACGGAATTCGCTGGGGCAATGGGCATCTTCCTTCTCCTTTATGGAAGACCCTGTATCCAGCACGTTAAACACCCTTTTACCGGCAATGATGGCCTGGCTTATGACGTTGACGATCCAGCCCAGCATTCTGACGGGCGAAATCAGCATCCACAGATAGCCGTTGAAAGCCACAACAGTTCCAAGCGAAACCTCGCCTGTGGCAACCATCCATCCGCCGAAGCCAATCAACGCTACCGCACAAAAGCCGCTCAAAAACTCTATAAGCGGGAAATATTTGGACCATATAAAGCTGGCCTTTATGTTCTTTTCCATATTAAGCCGATTTTCCTTCTTGAACTTCTCTATTTCATAGTTTTCCCGTGCAAAGGCCCTTACAACGCGCACCCCTGCAATGTTCTCCTGGGCTGCCGTGCTGAGGTTGGCCTGCTGCTCCCGTATTTCACCGTAAGCGGGCCTGATCTCCTTGTTCATCTTAAAAGCCGTCCACCCTATGAGAGGTAAAATAGCCAGAGTGACCAGCGCCAGTTTAACGTTCATGGAAAACAGCACGATTGAGGTGCCGATGAAGTAGGTGGCATTTTCCAGCAAAAGGGGTAACCCTACCACCAGCAACATCCTTATGCCCTCAATATCCCCGGTCATCCTGGACATGAGCTCGCCTATGCGGTTATCATCGTAAAATGAAAACGACAGCTCCTGAAGATGGGCATACATGTCATTGCGCAGGTCATACAGGCACCTTTGCGACACGTCCTCAAATAAGTAGGACCTAACATACAGCAAGATCCCCCTGCACGCCGCACATACAAGAATTGCCAGCAAGACCGGCACCAGTAGAGAACGTTTGCCTCCCCGGATCACATCATCAACCAATATTTTGGAAAGATAGGGCGTTATCATGTTTGAACCTATAACCAGCAATAAAAAAACGGTAGCAGCAATAAGTCGCCACCTATACCTCCAAGCATAACCCATTATTCGTTTTAAGATATCCAAATAAAACTACCTCCACTCCTATCCATGATTTGATAGCGCTTACCCTTCAAGGCTCCCCGGGCAATAAAAGCTCATCCTTAATAATATTATCTTTATCTCCATCTTATTTCATCCTCGTTTTTTTAAGAAGGGACTTCAGGTATTGCGACATGACCAGGAGCCTGAAAAGCAAGTGTCCGAACAGATGAAATTGTCAAAAGTCCATAAAGTCCTTATTATATTAAATGAGTTTTGCAAAGCCGTCAACAAACCTGAACCGCAGTAATCCACCGTATACCATTTTGTGCCCCCATTCATTGCCATTTCGCATATCTTAACCCTAAGTTGTAGCCATTATCTCGCGTTTACTTAAAAAATTAACATATCCAAAATCCCCTAAGCGTTTTTTACGGCATTAACCACAGCCCTGGCAATGGCTTCGGCAGCCGCCGTGCCAATGACGTTTACATCGCACTCTATTTGGCCGGTGGACAGGGCAAAAAGGGTATCGCCATCCAGCATGGTATGCACGGGCCTTATGGCCAGCGCCAGACCATCATGGGCCATAGCAGCTACCTTGTTGGCCTGCTCCTTGGTAAGGTACGCATTGGTGGCCACAACGCCAACGGTGGTGTTGCCGAGCTCCTGCCCTTTTATTGTATTCCCTTCCAGTATAAAATTCCACGTATTTATGAATTTTCCCGTTTTGGGGTCCCTGGCACCTGCCAGTATCCTCCCGGTTTGCGGATCGACCACATCTCCCAAAGCATTCACCACCACTATGGCACCCACCACAATGCCCCCGGGCAACCTTATGCTGGAGGTACCGACCCCCCCCTTCATACAGCACTCCATTCCGAGGATTTTGCCCACGGTAGCTCCCGTCCCCGCACCCACGCTGCCCTGGGGCACATCCCCGGTACCGGCATTCAAACACGCTTCATATCCCATCCCCTCGTCCGGGCGAACGCGCCAGTCACCGTACCCCAAATCGAATATTACCGCGCCGGCCACAATGGGCACCCTGGCCACGCCGGTATCAAACCCTACTCCATGCTCTTCCAAGTATCTCATCACCCCACCGGCTGCAGCCAGGCCGAAAGCGCTCCCGCCGCACAGCACCACAGCATGAACCCTTTCTACCAGATTCATGGGGCGCATAAGATCGGTCTCCCTGGTACCGGGCGCCGAACCCCGGACATCCACGCCGCCTACCGCCCCTTTCCTGCTTATGACCACGGTACAGCCCGTCCCGGCATGAAAGTTTTGCGCGTGCCCCACCTCAATGCCGGGTACATCGGTGATCTTTCCATCATACATATCCGTTTTCCCCCCTTATGGATACATCTCCCGCCAGTATTCGCTCCAGGCTTCCGTCATCCAGCCGAAGTATTAAGGAGCCATCCTCCTCAAATCCTTCAGCGTGCCCGGAAAATTCACCGCCAACGCCAATTACCCGTATTCGCTTTCCCAGTATCACCGAACGACTTTCGTATTCCTTTAAAATTTCGGCAAATCCATGGTCGCTCAGTCCGTGTAGATAACCTTTCTCCAGCTCCTGCAGCATGGCCTTTATTATGTCCACACGGCAAAACTCCCTGCCTTTCTCTATCTTCAAAGAGGTAGCCAGCTCCTTTATGTCGTCGGGCAAATCCTCGATGGAAAGGTTGACATTTAACCCTATTCCAACGACGGCATAGTGTATGACCTCTGGTTCGGCATGCACTTCCGTTAAAATGCCGCATAACTTCTTGCCACGGCATACTATGTCATTGGGCCATTTGATACCCCCCTCAACCTGGGCCGATCGCTTTAGGGCGTTTGCCACCGCAACGGCCGCCATAATCGTTATCTTCGAAACCTGTTGCGGAAAGAGCCGGGGCCTCAATATTACCGACATCCATACGCCTTTGCCGGGCGGCGACACCCAGCTGCGCCCCAGCCGTCCCCGCCCTTGTACCTGCTGGTGAGCAATGACCACCGTTCCCTCGGGTGCTCCGTTCAGCGCCAGCTCCTTGGCCCGCCCGTTGGTGGAACCGATGGAGGAGTGTATCTCTACATTTTTCCCCAAAAGGAACGTATTGAGCCCCCTGAGGAGCAACGCCTTATCCAGGATATCCGGAACTTCCTTTAAGCAGTACCCCTTTTTGGTGGACGATTCTATCATATAGCCTTGGCCCTGCAAAAGCTTTATATACTTCCACACGGCAGCCCTGGTTATGCCCAGGCGTCTGCTTATGTCTTCTCCCGAAACGAAATGGCCCAAATTATCGAGCAGCATATCGAGCACCGCATCCCTCATAGCAACCCACACCATTCCTCATCAAAATCGTGTTAAACATATATATTCCAAGGTTATATATCTTTTAGACACCATAACCCCCGTTAAGCTATGTACCAGCACTATTGGATTTATTATACCACGAAATCCTGCCAAAAAGCGCAAAATGAGATTGAAAATAAAAACGCAGTAATTCGCTTCAGCTTCCATGTATGGTATAATATTTTTAAACATCCCGAATGGCTCAAAAACGCATTGTAAACCGCTTCGCCCGTTCCACCGGTTATTTGCACCAGAGGCGCATAGCGGTTGAATGTAAATTTTTAGCCTTTAAAATCCATGGCGCTGCATTTTAATAGGCCATTATATGCCGATAGATCATCCTTATAATCGAAACAGGGATCGCCATTACTGGGTCGCTAAAAAAGCCGATACGGAAAGGCAGGTAAATGCAGGGTATACGGTCCTTAAAGAAGGAGAGGCTTACAAAGGGCTGTGGTTGACTAGCTTCAGCTATCAGCAAAAAGCTGAGAGAGCTACGTTAGACAGGCCATAAAATATAAATCAGGAAAGTAGGTAGAAACATGAACGATCCTCAGAAACTCGTCAGGGATATTCAGGAAAACATAGAAAGGGTAATAGTGGGCAAGAGCCAGGTCATACAGCTCATCCTCATTGCCCTTCTGGCAGGAGGGCATGTGCTCATCGAGGACGTCCCCGGCGTTGGCAAGACCACCCTGGTTTCGTGCCTTGCCAGGTCCCTCAACCTGTCCTTCAAGCGCATCCAGTTTACGCCCGATATCCTGCCCTCGGATATAACCGGCTTCACCATGTATAACATGAAAACCGGGGAAATGGAATTCAAGCCGGGAATGATAATGAGCCAGGTGATACTGGCCGATGAGATCAACCGCACATCGCCCAAAACCCAGGCCAGCCTTCTTGAAGTCATGGAAGAACACCAGGTAACGGTAGATGGAAAAACCTACCCGGTACCCCAGCCCTTCATCGTACTGGCCACCCAGAACCCAATCGAATATATAGGAACGTTTCCCCTGCCCGAAGCCCAGCTGGACCGGTTTTTTATTAAAGTATCCATAGGCTATCCCACCAAACGCGAGGAGATGTTCATACTCTCGCGGTTTCAAACTCAGAACCCCATAAAGGATTTGAAGCCGGTAGCCAACGCACAGCAAATCCTGGAGCTTCAACAGCAGGTAAGGCGCGTAAATGTAGCCGAGGGCATAAAGGAGTACATAGCTGAACTGGTGGCCTATACCCGTGAACACCAAGATCTGACGCTGGGTGCAAGCCCGCGGGGAGCCATCGCCCTTATGCGTGCCTCCCAGGCATATGCCATGCTGGATGGCAGGAACTACGTCATACCCGACGATGTGCAGAAGATGGTGGTCCCGGTCCTATCCCATCGCCTGATACTCAAACCCGAAGCACGGCTTAAGGACATGACCCCCGAGCGGATATTGAAATCAATTCTGAATTCAGCGTACGTGCCAGTGATCGAACCATGAAGCATCTGCGTGCCTTAATGATCGGCCTTGGAGTGCTTTTCCTGGGATTGGGACTTTATAGCGGGGAAAAGATATTTTTCATGGGCTTTACGGCGGTAGTTTCGTTGTTAGCCTATGCCCTTATCACCAATCTGTGGGTGCTCATGGATTTCCGATATCTGCAGAGGATAACTCCTGAGCAGGCAACAAAGGGAGATAGGGCTACCCTGACCATACAGATCCACAATGACAAGCCGTTCATATACCCGTACATCAAGGTACTCTATCAAACGCCGCAGTCGGTTCTGACACAGGAGGTCAAGGAAGAAGTTCTATGCATCCTTCCATTCCATTATGGGGAAATCAAAGAGGATTTCATATGCGATTTGAGAGGCCACTACACGCTGGGCATCATCGGCGTGGAGGTTTGCGATCCATTCGGCCTTTTTAATTTTTCCATGAACCTGCTAACCCGTTCGTACCACAAGCCTCTCAAACTAGACGTGGCCCCCAGGGTCATCAGGTTAGCGGGCCTTCCGCTGCCCCAAATTCAAACCGAAGGCACCACCAGGCAGGAATTTTTGGCCACCGAAGAGCCCGCATCCTTAAGCGATATGCGCCAGTATCAATACGGGGACCCACTTAAAAAAATTCACTGGAAGGTATCCGCAAAGCTGCAGGACCTATACGTCAAAAACTATGAAACCAACACCCAGCCACAAATACTCATGTTTCTGGAGACGTTTCCCTACCCATCCGAAGGGATGGCCCGTTACAAAATAGAGGATCAGGTGATAGAATGCGCGGTGGCCGTCATACACTTTGTACTCTCAAAATGGTTTTCGCTGCAGCTGATCGTCTATCACAGGGAACGGCAACAGCTCAGCGGAAGGAACCCGGGCGATTTCACCCGTTTTTTTGACTACCTGGCAGCGCTGCCGTTCAATAGCCCCTTCCGCATGGACGAGATACTTTCCATGGAATCAGCGGGATTTAGCAAGGGCGAAAGCATAGTGCTCATCGTCCACGGCATGAGCTATCGCCTGTTCAACCATTTGTGCCTGTTAAAACAATCGAGCATACACCCTCTGGTGTTTTTGGTATACCACAGCCCGGAGCTGGACGAAGATATAAAACGCATGGTTGACGAGCTAAACAGGCGTGAAATTCCCTGCTTCCCGCTTCACACCGATGAACGAATAGACAAGATGCTGGAGAGAGAGCCATGAACCAAAAATCCACATCCCATCCCGTGCTTAACTACATAATGAAATGGCTGATATTCACCCTCATGGTAAGCGGTCTGGTAAAGTCCGTACTGGTATCCCTGGGCTTTTCCGTGCCATACTGGACCGTACTCCTGATGGTAACCGTATTTTATGTAGCCCTTTCAATCTATTTCTCCAACCGCCTTACCTTAATAGCTCTGACGATAGCAGCGGCTGCCGGTATGGCAATCTTCCTGAGATATTTTGCAGCCAAAGGCTGGTTGAACGAAGCCCTGGACCTTCTTAAGTGGTTAATCGATTACGCCCTTGGCATGGCCCCCTTTCAACAGCAGTATGTCTATCGGGGCTCCTGGCTCATAGCGTTCAGTTTATCCCTCATCATATATCTATTAGCCATAAAGTTTGAACTGCTGGTCATATCGTCCATCCTGTGTGCCGGGATTATAACCGTAGAATGGGCTTTGGATCATACCCAGATATTACCATGGCTGTGGCCCGTGCTTTTGGCCTGGATTATGATGCTGGGCACAAAACAGTACAGGAAGCTCTCCCATCGTTACAACATGCCCGATTTTGGAGTATGGCAGATCTCAACCCTTCCCCTGGCCATCGCCATAGTTTTGACCTCGGCAGTAACCCTGCCCCATGATACCCGGCACCTGAAATGGGATTTTCTGGAGCGGACGATTGATGATATAAGCGACAGGTGGTCCGAATGGTCGGTCTTTTCAAGCCCCAGGCAACCATTCCGCCTTTCCCAGGCAGGCTTCCCATCCACATCTGAACAGCTGGGTGGACCTGTAACGATAAGCAATGACATAGTACTGAGGGTAATGGCCACCGCCCCCCTCTACTTAAGGGGTACCATACTCAACGAGTACACGGGCAGCGGCTGGCGAAACTCAATAGAAGATAAACGGTACAAGCTGAACAGCATAAGTTGGGAAAATGCATATCGCCAGGCATTCGATTGGGATGAACCCATATGGAAGGACCTAACCCGCGAGCTTAAAGATCGCTTCTTTATCCCGGTAAAAGCTTCGGTGACCCATACCGGCATCGAAACTTCGGTCATATTTAACGCTCAGCGCCTGGAAGACATCACCGTAGGCAAAAGATGGGGAGGTTTCACTCCCTATTTCAACGGCAAGGGGGAAACCTTCACCTCAAGAGATATACTGGCATCGGATGACTACATACTGCACGTCAGCATGCCGGCTGTTGAAGACCCGGCATTTCAAACCTACCTCGCAGATTATATCCCCATCATCGACTGGCACAAGCCCATATCCCAGCAACCCCTGTGGGAAGATGCCAATCTTGAAAAGCTGCTTTACGTACAGGAAAACTATATGGGTGTACCCGACAGCATCCCTTCAAGGGTTGCCGAACTGGCCTACGAGATTACGCGGGGAACAAAAACGCCTCTGGAAAAGGCGCTGGCCCTTCAAAACTACCTTCAGCAGAATTACGATTATACCCTGCATCCACCTTATACCCCTCTTGATGCGGATTTCGTCGATTACTTCTTATTCGAGCTCAAAAGGGGCTATTGCACCTACTTTGCCACGGCGATGGCGGTGATGGGTAGAATGGTAGGGCTGCCCACACGCTATATAGAAGGTTTCAGGACCCCATTCCAGCCCAGCACGGGTAATCTTTACGAGGTTAGAAACCTCAACGGCCACGCATGGGTGGAGATATACTTCCCAAAGGTGGGTTGGCTTACCTTTGACCCCACTCCCCAGGCCCAGCAGCAGGAGGGGTTACCGGGCCAGGATATTGATCAATACCCCGACTACTCCTGGGATGAGCCTCCTTATCCGTGGATGCAGGATGAACAGAATCAAAGCTACCAGCCCGACACAAGCCCCGAAAGAGGCGCCCCTTCCAATTCCCGGTCGCCAAGCAGCATACCCTGGTTTATATGGGCTTCGCTGGTGATGCTTGTCCTTGCGGGAACGGGCATGGCAGGACTTAAGGTATGGGATATCCTGCGCTGGGAAAAAATAAAAAAGCTGCCTTTAGAGCAGCAGCTCAGCTATTATTATCAGCAAATACTGTGGCTTCTCACCCTTTACGGATTTCCCATGCACAGAGGAGAAACCCCATATTCATATGCACAAAGAGTAGATACCTGGCTTACGAATTCCGCCGGTTCTATGATGGACATATGTCAGCTAGTAGTTAAAAACCGATTCGGCAACTACAAGCTGACGGAACCTGAAATGGAGAAGATGCTCAAATTTTACCGCAATTTAGAGGAAAACGTAAAAAGTCTGCTGGGATTTTACCCTTATACTTTCAAGCTGATATCCAGGCAGCTTTCCGCTAAAATTTCAAGGCAACGCAAATCGTAACTTGCAGCGCCTGTATGCCTTACCCCTGGACCTTTTGCCCCCTTCCGTTTTTATCGCCCATCATGGAGATGGAGCGGCGGATCATCTCCCTGGGCCCAACCGATTCATCCTCGTGTATGGGTGATACCAGGAAGGTTATGGCTATAAACCGTATGATGGCCGAAAGCATGAACAGCATATGGTAATTGGTGAGCCGATGGCCGAAAATCATGATATTCAACTTTGCTGCCAATCCAGCCGTAACTTCCATGAACAGACCGCCAAGGGCATAGGCCACTATGCTGCCCACTACCGATGTCACCATCGAAAAGCTGGCCACATAAAAAGAACGATTTTCGTCGGGCGAAAGGTTTATCACCAGGTTATTGGAGGTTAAATCGATGCCGCTCCAGAACATGCCCGTAAAAACGTGTATAAAAGGTATGATCGCATAATTCTTCGGAGTAGCCAGCAGCCACAAAAGCGGGAGGGTAGACGCCACGGTACCGCAAACGCGCAGTACCGGCTTGTTACCGAAAATATCAACCAGCATGCCCCACTTCCGTATGACGAATATGGTGAGGACATTGCTAACAACCTGGGTATAGAGGGTGATTTCCAGGTATTTCATCTTCAAATAATCGATCATATAGGCATTAAAGAATGGGCCCGAAATATTGACGCCAAATACCCATACAGCCCAGAAAATCAGGTACCGCCTAAAATTCGAGTGCTGTAGCGCAGCGTTCCACATCTTTTTCATTGATAGCTTATGCCGCGGCTTCACCATGGGCGGGTCATACACCCGGACGAAGTAGACGATATCCATTATGGCGAATATCGTTACTATACTGAATACCACCGCAAAGCCAACAAAACCGCCCGTACGGTCCAATGCCCAGCTTGCCAGCATTCCTCCCAGCATGCTGGTAAAGGTAAACATCATCTGCCGCTGGCTGAAAAATCGGCCGCGTATTTTCAATGGAATAAGTGCCGCCATCCAGGACATAAAGGTTACGCCGTTGAAGGCGCTGCCCACTGCGGAAACCAGCAAAAAGAACACTATCAGGCTTATGGTCAACCCTTTTAGCTCTTCGGGAATAATAAGCGGAAGGAGTACCACGGGAATTATGGAGAGGCGCTGAAACATACCTCCTACAAAGAACAGCCATTTTCTGGCCCCGGTGGACTCCAGCACATAAGCCGCCAGCACCTGAAATACGCCGCTCACCACCGGGAGCGACATCAAAATGCCGTACATCAGCTCGCTGACGCCGAGAGCGCGTACAAAGCCAGCAAAGGGGGCACCGTTCAGGCATACAAAAAACACCATGCCCAAACTGCCCGCCCATACGATCGTGTTGAGGTCTTCCCTCAGTTCCTGCGTAATATCCAGCTCTTTAAAAAGCAAAAATTTGTCTTTCACAGTATTGTATCCCCCATCAGATGTTACATCTCGATCTGCATTCCTTTTACAAATACCCTGCTGACATGGAGCTTCTCATCCAGGATGGCCAGATCAGCATCATAGCCCTTCCTTATCCTACCCTTTTTATCCCCGATGCCCATGATGTCAGCCGGTACTTCAGTGAGCATTTTAACAGCATCCTCCAGCCGTATGCCTATTAGCACCATGTTGCGCAGGGCCTGATCCTGGGTAAGGGTGCTGCCCGCCAGATTGCCCCTCCCTTTTAACCGGGCTACCCCTTCTCTCACCACCACTTCCATGCCGCCCAGAATATATTCACCATCGCCTATCCCCGTAGCCGCCATGGCATCGGTAATAAGGGCTACGTTGTCGACGCCCTTCACAGCCACCGCAATTCTCAAAGCAGCAGGATGCACATGAATCAAGTCGGCAATTAGCTCCACCGTCACGCCTTCCCTATCAAAAGCGGCACCTACCGCCCCGGGTTCTCTGTGCTTCAAGGGTGACATGGCATTGTACAGGTGAGTAACGTGACTCATACCCCACTCGAACCCCGCCATACACTGCTCATAGCTGCCCGCCGTGTGCCCCATGGACACCACTATGCCTTTACCCGTCAAATAATTTACCAGCTCCTTAGCCCCTTCGGCATCGGGAGACATGGTAACCCTCTTTATGATGCTCTCGTAATCCCCCACCAGCTCCCTAAAACCCTCACGGCTGGGAGCAAGTATATATTTTTCATCATGAGCGCCTTTTGCCTCGGGGGTGATGAAAGGGCCTTCCAGATGTACCCCAAGGATCTGGGCCCCTTTAATATCCTTATGTAAAGCATCGCCTACGGCTTTTAAGCTCCTCCTTATCTCTTCCCGCCCATGAGTCGTGGTGGTGGCCAAAAAACCCGTGGTACCGTGTTTAGCCATGAACCCAGCCATGATTTCAAGGGATTCCACGCTGCCATCCATTACATCCCGGCCTTTGCATCCATGGACGTGGATATCGATAAATCCCGGACATATATAATTACCCTTAACGTCTATAATTTCACCCTCGGTATACTTTCCTCCTGGAGCGACATCCAAAATTTTACCGTCTCCCATTATCACATCTATATCGCATCTCCACTCTCCCTCGAGGTAGACCTTCCCACCGGTTAAAATTTTCACCGAACACGCCCCCCACATAAATAATTTCATAAAAAAGCCCCCTTGGGTCAGCAATATACCGAAATCCCAAGGAGGTTTACCGCCTTAAATATTTACCTTCACCTTTTTACCCGCTGGCACAATGCTATTTACAAAACGCCCTTCGCCATGGTAATCAGGACGAAATCTTTCGAGTAGCCCTCTGGTAAAGCCTGCCGGTCTGCTTTAAAGCGCCGAACAGCAATGCCACCAGCACCACATTGCCCACTGTAGCGGGAAGTACAGCGGTTACAAAAGCAGCTACAAACACCTCTGCCGGAAGAACTTTAAGTGCAATTGCTGTGCCCAGGAAAACCAGCCCGCTTATTATGGTCCCAACAATCGGCACCATAATAGAAAGCACGTACATGTTGAAAAATCTTTTTAAAACATATATAAGCGTTATCAATGCAGCCGTTGTAACTACCTTGTCGATGAGGTTGGGCAAAAACCCTCCCGGCGTGTTGGTAGTAAGGCCCGACAGCACGCCTGCTGCCAGCCCGGCTACAACCCCCACTTTGATATCCTCAAAGCACAGCAAGCATAAAAACAGCATGGCCAGCAGAAAATCCGGCTTCACGGGTGTACCCGTTGACGGTGTGATATAATGCAACACCACCCCAATTGCGAGCAATAATCCCGCCAAAACAAAGTCCCTTAAATTTTTCATGTCTCCTCTCTCCTTTCTCATCTCGTCTATTCTCTTCTCAGCATGCCCAAGGAAGAACCTCTGGCATGCCTGACTATGTAGATTAATAATATCAAACCTCAAAACGGATGTCAATAAGCAAAAGTAAGGCATAATACACCCCGCATAAATTTTACAGCCTTAATAACCTTAAGAAGCCCAAAGGCTGTCAACTGCCCAAACAAAACGGCTATCACAAAACAAACATCCCTGCATAACTCAAAGTCATCCCCAACGCAGCTTCTCCCAAATAAATTGAGGGGGATTATTCCCCCCCTTACTTCCTTCGTTTGTTAATTTATCTGTAAAAAACATGGTTGCCTATGGTAGTAATATATATCCGGTTCTTTACGATCCAGCTACCGCTTGCCTTGGCGGGATTAAAGAAGTATAAGGCATCCCCCACGGGCTTTGATCCGTAGTAAGCTTCCTGAGCTGCCCGGTAGCTCTCGTTACTGGGTGTATTGTATATGGTACCGTCCTGTACAGGGCTAAACTGCGGTATGCCTTTGTACTGATCAAATATAACACCGTATATCGTGTTGGGAAAGCTGGGAGAACTTACGCGGTTCATTATTACGCTGCCAACCGCCACCTTGCCCGTATAGGGTTCACCTGCAGCTTCGGCATGTATAATTCTGGCCAACCAGAATATGTCATCCGATGCCTTCCTGGAAGAAGTATCACCACGGCTGGTGGACTGCTGCGATGTCGTCTGCCCTTTGTACAGCGCGTTCTGAGTCTGAGGCCCAGCGATCCCGTCAATTCTCAACCCCTTGGCCTTTTGAAATGCTATCACTGCATTTTCGGTGATCTTGCCGTAATACCCCGTGACATTGGCATAGAAATATCCCTGCTGTTTAAGCGCATTTTGAAGTCGAGAAACATCATCGCCTCTCATGCCAAACTTTAAAGTACGGTACCCGTTTTTGTTACCATAAAGGGCCGATTGAGTAGCCGGACCCGCAATTCCATCCACCTTAAGTCCATTGGCACGTTGGAATTTCATAACCGCATCCCTGGTTATGGAGCCATAATACCCTGTAACTCGCGAATAAGTATAATATCCCTGATTTTTAAGCTCCTGCTGCAGCTGGGCAACAGCATCACCCCTACTTCCCAGCGACAATATGGAGTATGCAGCCCATGCCTGTCCAACGGGTAACAGCAAAAACGCAAAGATGGTTGTTACAATTGCCAGCCTGTAGATGCCGGCCCGAGATAAAGAATATCGCACTTGCTCCGCACCCCCATAAGCTGAATTTTGCATTGATTACTATTATAGGGTGCGCTTTCATATACTGTCAAATTAGTAAAAGTCCGTAAGATAAATTGTTAAAAAAATATTACACAAATATTAAATATTTTTTGTGCCACCCTCACTCTAACACGTACATACCATATAATAGCTATATTACACAAAATTGCATCAAGAAGGTTTCGATGGAACAAAAAATAAATATGCCCGCTTAGCTTAACGGGCATTTTGGCAATAATGCGTTCTATTTCTTTCTTGCGCATGAAGACCTAATTACGAGCCTGGTCTTTAGTTCCATCATTCTGGGTGGGCCTTCCCCTTCTATCTGCTCCATAAGCAATCCAACGGCCACATCGCCGATCTCCTTTAAAGGCTGTTTCACCACCGTCAACGGCGGCTCAACGACTTCCGAAAGCTTGCTGTCATCAAAACCGATGATGGACAACTCCTCCGGTACGCTTATGCCCATATCTTTGGCGCCCTTCAAAGCCCCTATGGCCATGAGGTTGTTGACGGCTATTATGGCGGTGGGAGGATCTGCAAGCTGCATCAGCTTCCTGACGCATTGGTACCCCCCATCCATCTCAAGATTTCCTGACACGATCAGATCTTCATCTATCTGTATACCCGCCATCTTTAACCCGTTTATATAGCCCCTGCGCCGGCTCTTTCTGGTCCCGGCCTCCAAGCCATCTATAAACCCTATCCGCCTGTGCCCCAGCTCCAGAAGGTATCTGGTTGCTTCCAGAGCACCCTCGTAGGTATTAATGTACACCTGGTTGACATTGGTAAAATGGCTACCAAAGGCTACAACCGCTATTCCATTTTTTATGAGCTCTTCTAAATTTCTGGCATTTACCAGGTTATCCTCGGGCTTTACCCTCGTTGGGCTAAAGATCACTCCATCAACCTTACGGGCTATAAGATCGTCCACATATTGCATTTCCCTCTCGATCATGCGCTGGGTATTGCATAAATAAGTACTGTATCCCCTTTTTCCTAGCTTCTCTTCTATCACTTCCGCAATCTCGGTATAAAAGTTATTGGTGATGCTGGGAATGAGCAGAGCCACCGTATATGTGCGGCGATGTGCAAGGCTTTTGGCAATTTTGTTGGGCCTGTAACCCAGCTCCCCGGCAGCATCAATTATCTTCTTACGCGTTTCCTCCTTCACCGGGTGATCGACGCCGTTTAATACCCGGGATACAGTAGCTACTGAAACGCCTGCTCTCTTAGCTATATCGTATATGGTAGCCAATTTCCACTGCTCCTTTCCGAAAATAGATTTATCATTCAAATCGCGTGGGTAATCGGTTACCTATATTATAAATATCATCAATAAATTTATCAAGACAAAGTACATTTAACAGGCCGGCCTATCATCAATCCTTATATCCTACCGTAATGGCTTTCAAAAGCACCCTTTTGTAATCCTGCTCCAGCTGCCTGATCATATCCATCTTTCCTGCAAAGAATGGGGGATCACCCAGCCTTTTCAAAATGGATTGCTCTACCAGCGGAGGTTCAACAACTATCTTTATATCCATGCTTTTCATCTTGCCGGTCCAGTAGTTGATAAGCGATACGCCATCGTGCTGCGAGCTACCCTCACTTTCAACCACTTGGGGCAACTCTTCATACTTTTTCTCCGTTATCGGCCGTGCGGCGCTTGTCCTCCTGTTGCAAATAGCTTCCATAATCTGTTCCCTGTTCATGCCCCTTAACTTGAACAGCAGAAAAGGATCTCGGTCAAACTCCTGGGCCAGGATATAATAGACCGCCGCTATGTGCTTGCAGGGATTGGCCCAGTCAGGACAGGTACAGCGGGCAGATAGGTCAGCGGCATACCTGGGGAACAGGGAAACCTCAAGCAAGGAAAAGGCTTCCTCGATATTATCAGGCATTTCGCCGGCCAGAAGCTTTGCTGAAAATATCGCTTTGCTGGCCAAAGCGTCCAGTACCTGCTCCCACTCATGTTGCGACAGGGTTTTCATGGAGATCTCCACTTTATACGGGATTTTCCTGCTGCCCTGTACATGCGCCTCTACCTTTCCGGGCGATATCTCTAAGTCGAGCACATTCCCGTTCCTTGCATAGGACCTCCCGCGAGTCAAACGGCCGTCCCATCCCAGCGATTCCAGGGCCTCCAGCCATTGCTTAGCCCACCAATTGGAGCCAAAGCTCTTTCTCCCCCTCAGAGCCATCACCTGCCCCTCCTATTCATTGCGCACAGCTTCACTTTCCAGCGCAAACAAAGTTCTCAGCTCATCATCGCTTAGCTCGGTAAGCCATGCTTCACCGGTGCCCACCACCTTATCGGCCAAATCCCTCTTCTTTTCAATAAGAGTATCAATCTTTTCTTCCAGCGTACCTATGCAGATGTATTTGTGCACCTGCACGTTCTTCTGCTGTCCGATTCTAAAAGCGCGATCGGTGGCCTGGTTCTCAACAGCGGGATTCCACCACCTGTCAAAATGGAAGACATGATTTGCCCGGGTAAGATTCAACCCTACTCCTCCCGCTTTCAAGGATAGAACGAATATATCGGGGCCTTCCTGGGTTTGAAACCGCTCTATCATGCGGTCCCGCTCCTCCTTTCGGATGCCGCCGTGGAAGAAAAGCACTTCCCGCTGAAATGCCCTTTGCAGATACGCCTGGAGCATCCTGCCCATTTTAGCATACTGGGTAAATATAAGCGCTTTATCCCCTTCGCTTAATATCTCGTCAAGCATCTCGACCAAACGCATAAGCTTACCCGACCTGTTGCTAAGCAGGCTGCCGTCGCCCAAAAACAGTGCGGGGTGATCGCAGATCTGCTTGAGCTTGGTGAGCAATGATAGAATCAAACCCCTGCGCTCAATGCCGCTTGACGTGGATATGCGATTCATGGTATCCTCCAGTACCGCTTGATAGAGGGTAGCCTGTTCTCTGGTAAGGGTACAGTAAACCTTATTTTCCTGTTTGAGCGGCAGGTCCTGAATGATGGCAGGATCGGTCTTTACGCGCCTCAATATAAAGGGCTTGATCAGCTGCTTGAGCTGCCAGGCGCTCCTCTCATCCCCGTGCTTTTCAATTGGGATGACGAACTTCCTGCGGAAGCTTTCCCGGCTACCCAGATACCCGGGATTTAAAAACTCCATAATAGACCAGAGTTCCATTAGCCGGTTTTCTATAGGAGTCCCCGTAAGAGCAATCCTGTATTCGCTCTTCAGTTTGCGTACGCTCTGAGCCTGTTTGGTGGAAGGGTTCTTTATGTTTTGCGCCTCATCCAGAACTATGCCCTTCCACTTGACCATGGCCAGGACATCCAAATCCCTGTGCACCAGATTATAGGTGCTTATGACCAGGTCGTGGCAGGTTGCCTTTTCCACGAACTCATTGCCCGTAGCCCTGTCGGTGCCGTGATGGGTAAAAGTCTTCAAGCCCGGAGCAAAGCGTGCTATTTCGCGCATCCAGTTACCCACCACCGAAGTGGGACATATGAGCAGGGTAGGCCCCTTCACTCCCAGGCATTCCCTCTCATAAAGCAGCATGGCGATCACCTGCACCGTCTTACCCAGCCCCATATCGTCGGCCAAGCAGGCACCGAACCCCCGCGCTCTCAAAAAAGCCAGCCAGGAAAACCCGCGGACCTGATACGGCCTCAATTTTCCGCAAAAGCCCGATGGGGTATCGAGGATGGTATACCCTTCACTGCCCGCCAATCCCTGCAGAAAGGTATGCAACCATCCCTCAGAATCTATACCCATAATGTCCGGGCCATCGTCCTCAACGGCCATCACCATTCCGAGGGCTTCTTTAAGCGATACCCTCTTTGCACCTTTCTGCTTATTCAGCCACCTCATCACGGCTTCCATATCCCTCGGATTGAGTTCCACCCATTGGCCGCGAATGCGCACCAGGGGTTTTTTGAGAGCAGCCAGCTGTTTAAATTCCTCATAATCAATGGTTTCCTGACCGATGGACAATTTCCAATCAAACTCTACGATGGAATCCAAACCGAGCCGTCCAACCGAATCGGCGCCCGAATGCTCCTGAACTGGGCAAAGCCTCAATCTCACCCCGGGCATCCTTTTCTTCCTCTCCCGCCACCAGGAAGGGACCAGAACTCCAAAACCGCTGTCCTGCAGCAGTACGGAGATCTCTTTTAAGAAAAAATACGCCTCTTCGGTTGTGAGGAACATCCCCTCGGGGCGGGGTTCCATAAGCCCCCTCTCTATGGGCGGATATATCTTAAGTATTTTCCCCAGATCTTCCAGCAACCTCTCCTGCGGGTGTTCAAACTGCCTGTTCAACAAAGTAACGACCTTTCCGTTCATCTGCCACACATCTCGCGCCGATACCAGCAAGCTCGGATCATCGGTTGCCTGAAGATGAAACGACAGATACCAGTTTTCGCTCCCATCCCGGGGCTCTTCCAGGCGCAGGCAGGTACGGAACCCTCCCCTGTTTTCCCTCAAGATAGCAGTCCACTCTTTAAGCCCCTTCACCAGCCCTTCAATTTGCCTTTTAGGTGCAATTACGGATCGTTCCTTTCCCCTTAAAGCGTACAGCCATTTCCTCTCAACGGGTGCATTTTGATCGGGTTGGCTGAAATCGCCCAGCCAGGTACGGATGAGTTCATCGGTGGTTACGCGTAAATAGTCCATGATGACGTCGTACGGCATTGCCAGTTCCCCATCATGCCGCTCGGGCTCCTTAATCACGCCGCAGCATACCGGCGGCATAGCGCTAATAAGCCGTTTTAAAATTCCTCGGTCCTCCGGATCCTCGAAAACCGGCTGCCACACCGCTACCACCCCTCCCTCTTCGCCGGGGGCCAGGGAAGGGATGAATTTCTGGCGGCACAGCATGCGCAGCATAAACTGTCCGCACAGCACCCAAAAATTCCAGTCATCGCCAAAAATTAAATGGCCATCACCGCCATCGCCTTCATCGCCATACTGGTCATCATGGTTGCATGCCACTATACCTTCGATGAAAGCCGGTATGGGAACAGATAAGCCGGTTATCTCCCAACCGGCCAACTTGTATTCCCCATTTTCAGATCCCGCAGATAACCCCGGTGAAGGCAACGGCGCACGCTTTCCAGTGGGCAACAGGATCCATTGTTTATCCTCTTTGGCCACCTTGCCCCAATTGACATCGGGATATAAAAGGGAAAGCAACGAACTGATCTTTTTTACAGGGGCTTGAAAGGAATGCGGTAGCCCACCGGGATTTTTGGGCGGTCTTCCCCTTTTTCTCTGAGTACATAAACCCGGCTCCTGCTCAGCCCATATAAAGAAACTCTTGCCCGTCCAAGCTACATGAAGCACAATCATAACTTAAATTTCTATTTCACCCTCCAAAATATGCAGCATAAGCTTTACGCCATTTTCCATATCAGATGCGTCCACCATCTCGCTGTCGCTATGAACATACCGGCAAGGTATGGACAGGACACCCGACGGTATACCTTCTCTGGTAAGGTGGATTGCTCCGGCATCGGTGCCGCCGGTCTCCAGTATTTCCATCTGATAGGGTATCCCGGCCTCCTGGGCCCTGCTGACCATCAAACTCCTAACCCTGGGATGGGCCAGCATCGAAACATCCCTAACTTTTATGGCAGGCCCACCTCCCAGCTTTACAGCCATAGGCCTGGATTTTGGCGTATCCCCCGTCAGGGTGACGTCCACCGCAATACCGATATCGGGGTCCAACGCATACGCGGCGGTCTTTGCACCCCTAACGCCCAGCTCCTCCTGTACGGTAAACACAAAGTATATCTCATGGGGCGAAGACTGAAGCCGCTTTGCGGTCTCTATCAGCAGCGCACATCCAGCCCTGTCGTCCATAGCCTTTCCAACATATCTGCCGCTATTCTCCGAAAAGGTCGAATGATAGACTGCCACATCCCCTATGGATACCATGCTTTCCGCCTGCTGCTGGCCGGAAGCCCCAATATCTATGTACATCCTCTCAAACTTGATGTCCCTTATATCGGTAATCTCCCCTTCATAGCTTATCACGCCGGTAACGCCATTTTTGAAGATCACCCTGCGGTTTATGCTGTTGCCGACCGATATTCCACCAACCCTTGTAAACCTCAAAAATCCCTTTTCATCGATATGGGTCACCATAAAGCCTATTTGATCCATATGGGCGGCCAGCATGACCTTTTTGCCTCTGCCCCTTCTGATAGCTATTAGGTTGCCCAGCGTATCTACCCTCATCTCGTCCACAAAGCCTTCGATTTCTTGACGGATAACGTCCCTGATAACCTCCTCATTGCCCGAAGGGCCGTACACCTCTGTTAGTTTTTTCAGAAGCTCTTTCATCATAATTCACATCCTTTCAGAAAGGCTGAGATCAGAGTGATGGTATTTTTATAGTCATCTAAATCCATAACCGAGGATGGGCTGTGTATATACCGGCACGGTATGGATACCGTTGCAGCTTTCACGCCCTTTCTGGCCAGATGGATCCTTCCAGCATCGTTTCCGCCGGATGCGCCTTTTTTGAACTGGAAAGGGATTCCCTCATTCTTAGCAGTATTCACCAGCATCCCCACCAGCTCCTTATTTGCATATGAGGAACCATCCATAATGGTAATGGCAGGCCCTTTACCCATCAACGTTGTATATAGATGCTCGTCCACCCCCGGCACATCGGAACAGGTGGTACCCTCAACCACTATGGCTATATCCGGGTTTATGCTGTATCCCAGAACCTCGGCTCCCCTTAAGCCCACCTCTTCCTGAACGCTGAAGCAGGCATACAGATCAAAACCATACCTCTGCTCCTGCTTTATGAGCTCTATGATGGCTGCACAGCCCGCCCTATCGTCCAGCGCCTTGGCCTTGACCTTGTTATCGCCAAATTCCACATATTTACTATCAAAAACCACATAATCTCCCGGTTTTACCGCCTGTGAGGCTTCCTCCTTTGAAACGGCACCTATGTCTATGTACATCTGCTTCACCTTAACGGCATGCTCCCGTTCTTCGGGCTCCTGCAGGTGAATAGCCTTAATCCCCAGTACCCCGGCATGGCCCTTTTCGCCCACTAGCACCCTTTTGGACACCAGAACGCGGGGATCTATTCCCCCTACCACCTTAAATTTCAACATGCCGTCCTCGCCTATCCCGGTTATTATAAATCCCACTTCATCCATGTGGGCACACAGCATGACCTTTTTCCCGCTGCCCTTACCCTTTTTATAGGCTATAAGGTTGCCCATCCTATCGGTGTATACTTCATCGACAAAAGGCGATACCTCCTGCCGTATAAGCTGACGGACCCTTCCTTCATCTCCGGATACGCCGCCGACCTCGGTCAATCTCTTCAATAGCTCAGCCATTCATCCCAATCCTCCTTTAGCGAAGCGATAAAACGCGCCAGCAACCTCGCCGCCTGTTTGACGGTGTTCAAGTTCAAAGTCTCCACCGTAGTGTGCATGTACCTCAAAGGTATCTCGATGAGAATCGTGGGTACTCCCCGGCGGGATATCTGAATGGCCCGGGCATCGGTACCGGTGGGCCGTGGTTCCACCTCTACCATGTAATCCATCCCGTATTCCCTGGCCACATCCATCAGCTTTTGCGTCAGCTTTGGATGCATATTGGGCCCTACCGCAATGACCGGTCCCTTATTCATGGAAAATGTCTCGTCCCTGGGCGCATCCGGCATATCGCCATGGGTGACATCTATGGCCACCCCTATATCTGGCTCAAGCCTGTACGCGCTTATGGTGGCCCCCCGCACGCCCACCTCTTCCTGAACGGTGGCAACAAAGAACACATCGGCGGCAAAGCGCAGGGCATCCAGCTCCTTCATGGTCTCAAGGAGCACCGCTACTCCCGCTCTGTCATCCAGCGACTTCCCGCTGACCATCTGCCCCTTCAAATCCATCAACGGGCTTACAAATGTGATGGCATCCCCGATGCTCACAAGTTCCTTAACCCTTTCATAAGGTAAGCCTACGTCTATGGCCATGTCCTTTATCCTGATGGCCTTCCTGGCATCCTCGGGCCGTTGTAGATGGGGCGGTTTGGCTCCGATGACGCCGAACAGCTTCCGCTTTCCGTGGACCTCCACCTCTTGAGCCAGCAGTATGCGCGGATCCACCCCGCCTACGGTGGTGAACCTTATAAACCCCCTTTCATCGATATCGGAAACCATGAGGCCTATTTCATCCATATGGGCGGCAACCATGATCCTGGGCATGCCCTCTTTTATGAAGTCAACTTTACGCCCGTATACGTTATAAAACCGATCCGTCCTGACCTCCTGGCAATACGGCTCAAATGCCCGGGATATTACCCGGGCAACCGCTTCCTCATTGCCCGATATCCCCGGTATGGCCATCAACTGGGCCAGAAAATCCTTAATTTCCATATCTATCCCCCTTACCAACTGCATCAAGCATTAAGAAATTACTGCGCTCAATCCCTCGTAAAATCGGGTGGAGATAACACCAGCACGCATCCCTTTTCTCCGGCTATCTCCACAGCCTTTTGAATGGCCTTATAACAATCCATCTCGTGCCCTATGACCGTACTTCCCATTTGCTGTGCTATATTAAAGGCTTTGTCCATGGAGCTATGATAAGCATAATCGGTCACCAGTATACAATGATCGGTATAGCGATTGACCGCTTGTCCTATTTCCCTGTATTTTGACACCTCAATGTGCCCGCCTACGGGGAAAAGCGTCACCATTTTGCCTGTGGTTCCAGCCTTCAATTCCGAATACAGAGCATCAAGCTCATCCACATCCAGGATATCCCTTACATGTATATCTACATTCCTGTAAACGTCATTCCCCACCTCAATGGGTACCCCGCTGTCGAAGTTCTCAAGCCCCTGCCTTACAAGCTCTACATCGATGCCTTTCTTCAAGCACCAGGCAACGGTGGCCAGGGCATTATAGACGTTGTGTATTCCGGGCACGTTGAGCACTATGTCCCAGCTGCCCTGAGAAGTCTTTACGGTAAAACGGCTGCCATACGGCGTTAGATGTATATCCTGCACATTAACATAGCTTTTATGGCAAATGCCATACCCCACCAGGGTACGCCCTTTAAGCTGATTGGCATAATAATCGTCCACATTTAAGATTATGGGAGAATTTACGCTTTTTAGATGATCTATCAACGTCTTCCTTATTTCCAAATAATGGGTATCGGTCCGGTGATTCTGGAAGTAGGTGTAAAGGTCGGTATAGATTATGCTGTCAAACCATATATGCCTCAACAGATCCCTGATGATAGCGGTATAAGAACACTCCACCACACCGATGCGAATGCCCTTTTCAATCGCTTCATGCAACAAAGGATTTAGCGTTAAAGGAAAGATGGCATTCTTGAAGATCCTGCAGGGCTCATCATTCATCTGACAGTAGGTGCTGCCGATGATCACCCCGTTCTGCTTTGATGCATCCAGCACCGATTTGATCATCCAGCCGATAGTGCTTTTGCCATGGGAGCCCGTTATGCCTACAAGCTCTATGATCTGAGATGGATTGTTGTAAAAATTTCTTGCAACAGCCGATATGAAGCGGTTAATATGGTAAGTCTTTATAAAGGTCACATTTAGAGGAACCATCTCCTGTTCCTGACCAATACATATGGCAACAGCCCCCCTTTCGAAGGCGCGCTTGACCGCTTCTTCGTAGGAAAGCTGCGTCATTTCCGAGTCATAAATGAATAGGTATCCTTCCTTTACTTCTTCAGGGTCAACAGCAAGCCCCGTTATCTCTATTTTCCTAAAACCTACCAGTTCATAAACAGGGGTACTAGCCAGAAGCTCCTTTAAAAGCATATAACTCCACCTTTTCAATATTTTTATTAATCCATTATAACATAGTTCTTCTGCAAAGACCAGTATTTTGTAATCTTCTTCCCGGTGCAAACTTAGGATGAAGAAGCCGAACTGCTGAAATGGTGCAAAACTGACTAAAGCCCGGCTAAATATTTCTTATGCAAAAAATGTAATTTCTAGAATAATGCCCTGCCGTATGATAAAATATTGGGAGGGGTGCCAAATCCATACCGCATTACAAAAAAACAATTCTAAATTTAAAGGAGAGATTACCATGCTAAAAGGCCTCTATATTTTGAACGAAAGCGCATTTAAGGATATATACGGCCAGGCGGAACAAGAAGAAATAGCAAAACTGGTCGATATCTATGCACCACCGCAGACAGCTCAATCTGTAAAGGAAAACCCATCCGTATTGAGGGATGCCGAAGTAATATTTTCGGGATGGGGCGGACCCAAAATGGACGAAGACTTTCTGGCACATGCCCCAAATTTAAAAGCGGTATTTTACGGAGCGGGATCGGTCAAAGGAATTGTTACCGATGCTTTGTGGGATAGAGGGATCATCGTCACCAGCGCTTATGCCGCAAATGCCATACCGGTGGCTGAATACACCATATCCCAGATACTGTTCTGTTTAAAGCGCGGATGGCACTTCGCTCTTTACATAAAGCGAGAGGGTAAATACCCGAAAAGGGACTGGGTCCCCGGAGCTTACGGAAGTACCGTAGGCATCATATCCCTGGGCATGATAGGCCGCCGCGTGTGCCGCTTGCTCAGAAACTTCGATTTAAAGGTAATTGCCTACGACCCCTTTGTGAAACCCGAAGAAGCCCAGCAGTTGGGGGTTGAACTGTGCAGTCTGGACGATGTATTTAAACGGGCCGATGTGGTTTCGTTGCACACCCCATGGCTTAAGGAAACCGAAGGCATGATCACAGGCCGGCATTTCGAATTGATGAAACCTAACGCCTCCTTTATCAATACCGCCCGGGGAGCAATCGTGCGGGAAAACGAAATAATAGAGGTGTTGAAGAGGCGCCCTGATATACAGGTAGTCCTGGACGTCACCTATCCGGAGCCTCCAGAACTCGGCTCTCCCCTATACACGCTTCCCAATGTGATATTGACCCCTCACATTGCAGGCTCATTGTGCAAAGAATGCAATCGAATGGGAAGGTATATGGTAGACGAATTGAAACGGTATATAAACGGTGAACCTCTCCAGTGGCAGATTACGCGCGAGAAAATCGCCATCATGGCGTAGAACGAACGGGAGGTGGTACAATGCTCAGCACGGGACTGGTATCCATAACCTTTAGAAAGCTCGAACCCCTTGATATCGTCAAACTGGTATCTCAGGCGGGATTGAAAGGCATAGAGTGGGGCGGGGACATCCATGTACCTCATGGGAACGTCGAAAGAGCTCGAGAAGTGGCAAAAATGACGGAGGACTACGGGCTGGAAATAGCCGCATACGGCTCATATTATCGTGTGGGGTGCGAAGGGAATGAAGGCATCCCATCGTTTGCCGAGGTTCTGGAAACCGCTGTTGAGTTGAAAGCGCCAGTTATACGGGTATGGGCAGGCGATAAGGGGTCGGCACAAGCCGATGAATCCTGGTGGCAGCAGGTTATCGAGGATTCACGGAGGATCGCCGACATGGCCGCAAATCATAACATCGTCATAGCGTACGAGTATCACGGCGGTACGCTCACCGATACAAACAATTCTGCATACAGGCTCATCAGAGAGGTAAACCATCCTAACATTCGAAGCTACTGGCAGCCGCCGGTTGATCAGGATGAGCTTATGCGCATGGAAGGTTTAAGTCAAATTTCACCCTGGCTTCAGAACCTGCACGTCTTCCACTGGCAAGGGCGGGAGAGGCGCCCCCTGGATGAAGGGCGGACCGAATGGACCAAATACATAGAATTTGCACAAACCCTGCCCGGGCATCATTTCGCCATGCTGGAGTTTGTAAAGGACGATGATCCGCAGCAATTCCTAAAGGATGCAGAGGTTTTGAAGCAGCTGGTACGCTAAAACTATATATCCCGAATATCCGTCAAGGTAAGCATTTAAATATAAAGGGCTGGAGAACCATGGCCCCTATTTTAAAAGGCCATCCTTCTCCAGCCTTTTCCCTTCCATCTTTGTGGGATAAAACCCGGCATATGACTGGTAATATCAACTCAATACCCGTAATTCTCCCGCCCCCTAAACCTTTGTTTTTTTTAGCAATTCTTCCACCTCATCGATGGACGGCATGGCGGGTATACCGCCCCTCTTCGTTATGCACAGGGCAGCGGTGGCGTTGGCAAACCTGATGATATCTTCCAGCAGGTGGCAATCCATCTTTTCTAAGGGACAATTCCATTTCGAAATATTGTAAAGCACTCCTCCCAGAAAAGCGTCTCCCGCTCCTGTGGTATCCACCACCTTCACATGGTAGGCCGGAACATGCCCCTGCCCGCTTGAGTGCTTGTAATAACAGCCTTTATCTCCCAGCGTCACCAAAATCAGCTTCACGCCCATGTCAAACACGATTTGAGAGGCCCGTTCGATATCGGGTTCACCGGTTAATAGCTCCAGTTCTTCCTCGGAGACCTTTACCACATCGGCATATCTTAAGCCCAGCATCATCTTCTGCTTTGCGGTATCCACATCCTTCCACAGCGAGGGCCTCCAGTTTGGATCATAGGAGATAACCCTTCCGCCCTGCTTTGCATGCTCAACCGCTGTAAGCGTGGCCCTTTCTGCGGGTTGATGCGTCATGGATAATGACCCAAAATGAAATATTTTCCCCCTATCTATTATACCGGTTTCAATTTCATGCTCCTCCAGCAGGGTATCGGCTCCGGGATTGCGCAAAAACGCGAAACTCCTCTCCCCTCTTTCATCGAGGTGTACAAAAGCAAGGGTGGTGTTTGTCTGCCCCGTATATTTCAAACCCTGAGTATCTACATTGTTGTTATCAAGCGTCTGCTTTAAAAAATGGCCGAAATGGTCGCTTCCCACCTTGCCGATAAAGGCACACCTACCGCCCAATCTTGCAACCGCAACCAGCACGTTTGCGGGAGCTCCTCCCGGATTCATCTCATAGATCGGATTGCCATTCTCCGAAATGCCCGCAGGAGTAAAGTCGATCAGCAGTTCCCCTAAAGCAACCACATCGTAATCGTACATCATATAACCTCCTAATTCTTAAAGAAATCAGCGAACAAATGACTCATGTTGAAGCAATACAATAAGTTGAAGCAATACATTAGTGCCATCTGCAAAATATTTTAGCATAATACCAATATCCGATAAAGGGAATGCACGGCCCATCGATAAATTAATAAGCAATCTGAGAAGTATGACCGGTTTTATAGACCAAAATCCGTATAATTCATTATTGACATACCCGCCGTCAAGAGCGCAACGAATACGATTATCAGTGTAAGTACGCCTACAACCACTCCTATAATCTGCAAAATCCCCTGTATTTCGAAATACAGCGCTAATTCCCTTACCATGTCGTTCATATCAGGATCGGCGTTTTCTTCAAGGCCCGGTGAAATGTTGAGGGCATGCTTCCTTACGCTGAGCAGTTTTATCCCCAAAATCACCGTTATTACGCCGGAAATGGCTCCAGCTATTACGTAAGCAAATGAACCCCACATGGGTTTCAATCGCACCTGATTTATCCATGTTCTTACCGCATAAGCAAATAAACCCGCTGCAGCGGAAAACGCACCACCTATTATGGAAAGCCACCCTACGATTCCCGTCCACCTGGCCAGTTTATTCAACTGGGCTTTTAGATTCACCTTTTACCCCCCCCTCGTATACTAGTGCTTGTAGATGACAAATCAATTAGCCTTTAGGCCATT
>ENA-UPSB01000501-UPSB01000501.1-bioreactor-metagenome-genome-assembly--contig:-NODE-501-length-64875-cov-1025.712496_pt1 | contig 64875 bp, 57 predicted proteins | sample MGYA00238182_ERZ773286 | MGnify/ENA primary metagenome ERZ773286 (study PRJEB29026, sample SAMN07631240) | bioreactor metagenome | isolation source: Switchgrass digestor | place: USA: Dartmouth... | reverse complement strand
CTTAGATCCATACGGGATAATGGATTTGCCATATGATCCTTGCCCAAAAAGAGGGACAGACAGTGACATAAAACCTAAAACAAGTTGACACGACCGTATTTCTGCAGTTACGTTGACGTGTATCTGCTGTAGTGATAATATTTATAATAATGATTGGAGGAGTCGGCGATGAAATCGAGATCCACATTCAGTAACCTTAGAATCACTAAGGTGACCAGAAAGAGGCCCGCCAGGAAGATCATCTCAATAATCCTGGTCATATTGGCAGTAATCGTTATCGCCGGCTTTGCAGCCATACCGCCGATGGTTATGAAAGACATGATCCTTCGGCACGTGGATGTCAGGGAGATGCCGCCGGGGCAATTCGGAGTGGAGGCGGAAGAAGTATGGCTGACCACTGAAGACGGTTTCCGGCTTGTTTCATGGGAGGTCAAAGCAAGCAAGCCAAGGGGGATCGTTATTTTCCTGTCCGGTATCCATAACCCGTCAGTCACGGCTTATTTCGGACATGCCAAAATGTTGGCGGACAACGGATATTCATCGCTTCTGATCGAAATGCGTTCCCACGGGAGAAGCGACGGGGACAAAATATACGCAGGGACCAGGGAATACCTTGATGTGAAGGCAGGAGTCGAATATATCAAAACCCGGTCCGAATATAACGATCTGCCCGTAATAGTCTTCGGAGTATCGATGGGCGGCGCCACGGCGATCAATTCGGCCGGAGAGATCGCCGATATAGACGGGCTGATCAGTATTTCGGCATTTTCATCATGGGAAGATGCGTTTGCTGACAATATGGTCGGCATGGGGTTCCCGCCAATAATCGCAAAAATGGAAAAGCCCTTCGTCAAACTGTACATGGGCATCGAATATGGCTTTGGAAGCATTAAGATAAGTCCTGTAAATGAAATAAAGAGACTAAACGGCAGACCTGCTCTGCTGATGCATTCCACTGAAGATTCGCAGGTTCCCTACGGCAGTTTCGAAAGGCTTAAGGAAGCGGCTTCCGGACAAGTCGAAACTTATGTCCGGACCGGCGATCATCATATGATGTGTATGGAAGAATATTTCAGGGAACCATGGAAAGACGAAGAATATGCCGGCGCTATCCTTTCGTTCCTGGAGAAATATTTCTGAGTATGAGCGTTCTTTAACCGTACCAGGTCTCCTCACCGCAAAAACTTCACTATGCCTGAAAAAAGTCTGACGATCCAGTCCGGCAGTTCCGGGAATGCAGCGCGGATCATGGCGGCTGCCTCAGCGCCGGTTCCAGGGGTCAGTTGGCTTACTTTCAGCACATGATCGCCGTCTGCTTCATATCCTATTGCAACAGTTCCGGCAGCAACGCCTCCTACTGCTATTTTTCCCAGGGAGACTCCCCCGAACGCCCCGAGGCCGACTGCAACACCGCCGAATGCGGCGGTACCGGCAGCCACGCCGCCCAGGGCAAGCAGCAGGCCGAAAGCAAGGCCGCCAAACGCGATGACACCCAGGGCCAGGCCGCCGATACTGATTATTCCTATTGGAATGGCGCCAATGGAGACTACGCCTACCGGTATCGTGCTGATCGAGATGATGCCCTTTGACCGCGTAGGCCTGCCGTACCTGTTCACTTTGATGTGGACCAGCGGTATCCCGAAAACAGTGGCCTGTGATTTATATTCATATGTCGGTTTTAAGTATTTCGCATTCTCAGAAATATCTGACAGCAGTTCATCGAAGAACTCGCTTTTATCTTCATAGATCGAATCCATGAATTCACGGGCGACCTGCTTCGGATCTCCCATTCTGGCAATCACGCTGTCTATGTCTTCCGTGCGTGCAGCTTCATTAAGCTGTGAGGTCAGGTCTTCCCTTATGCGCTCCTTCATTTTGCTGTCGGCGATGATATAGGTCAGGACTTCTTTAACATAACGATTTATTTTGCTCATTAAGGCATTACCCTCTTTCATATAAAAATAATGCTTGGTTTTATATTCGTTCAGGTTACGGGCTGCTGCATGGCCGTATGCGGTCGGCGCCATCCAATGGGAGACTTCAGGAAAGAGTCATGGCTTTCCGCATTGTCTGCCATCCGTCAGTGCAATACCATCCGTATCGCATAAATAAGCGTCTCGAGTTCCTGCTTCATGTTTTCCAGTGCTTTAGTGCCTTCTTCAGTTATCATGTAGTACTTTCTCGGGACGCTTCGCCTTTCGCGGTCCTGCTCCCAGCAGCTTTCGATATACTTGCTGTCCTCAAGCCTGTACAGGACAGGGTAGAGCGTGCCTTCTTTCATTTTGAAAACACCGCTGCTTCTTGCGTCCAGTTCCTGTATCAACTGGTAGCCGTACATTTTCTCTTCGCTCAGAAGGCTGAGTATCAATATCTCTATGACACCTTTTTTCAATTGTTTACTGACTTCTGTCAAGTATTTGATCTCCATTCCTAAGTATTTAGTAATACTAAATATATAATAATAGAAAATATTTGCCGTGTCAATACCGATCATAAATGAAATGTAGTGATTATGCGTAAAACACACGGACATTGTGGCGAAGCTGCCGCCAGTTTGATAAAATTGATTGATGGAAATGTGCCTGGAATCCGGACGCCAGATATGATCCGGGATAAATGTCAAATCAGGCCCTGTGGATAAAATACCGGGTCCGGAGGATAATTTATGAACAGTATCTATTTTTATGACACACCTGTCGGAAGAGCAGCGATAGCGGATAACGGGAGAGCTGTCATCCGGCTGAAGTTTATCAGGGAGAACGGGATCAGCAGGGACAGGCCCGCCAGGAATGAAACCGGCGCGGCAGATGTATTCCTGGCCGGAAATGGCGAAAAGCCATTTGTTATCTATGAAACGCCGCTGATAAAGGAAGCGTCAAGGCAGCTTAACGAATACCTTGACGGGAACCGTAAAGTGTTCGACATCCCGCTTGAACTGGAAGGGACGCCGTTTCAGAAGGCTGTCTGGCAGGCGCTCCTCGAGATACCTTACGGCGAGACAAGAAGCTACGGAGAGATAGCTGAACGCATCGGGAATCCGAAAGCAGCAAGGGCGGTCGGAATGGCAAACAACAGGAACCGCATAGCCGTATTCGTGCCATGCCACCGTGTGATAGGCGCAGATGGCAGACTGGTGGGATATGCGGGCGGTGTTGACATAAAGAAAAAGCTGCTCGACCTGGAAAAGTTGCATACGGTAAAGTAGACGTATCAGGGGTCGGCACCGGGCAAACTAGTGACAGGCGCTGATATATCCAGGAGGCGTATTTGGGAAATGAGCGTACCGGCATATGCTGAAAAGAATAAAACAGGCACCAGGCTTCATATAGGCTGTCACCTTTCATCCTCGGAAGGGTATCTGAGGATGGGCATGACGGCGCTGTCCATCGGCGCCGATACATTCCAGTTTTTCACCCGGAACCCGAGAGGAGGAAAGGCAAAGGAAATCGATCCTGACGACGTTGCCGCATTCCTGGAGCTGGCTGAAGAAAATGGTTTCGTGCAAATAATGGCCCATGCGCCATACACGCTGAACCCATGCTCGGCTGACAAGCAGGTCAGGGCATTCGCGCTGGAGGTCATGTCGGATGACCTGGCCAGGATGGAGTATACACCCGGCAACTTCTATAATCTCCATCCCGGCAGCCATGTGGGGCAGGGGATCGATGCCGGCATAGAACTGACTGCCGAACTGCTCAACAGGATACTGAGGCCGGATCAGACAACGACGGTCCTGCTTGAGACCATGTCCGGGAAAGGCAGCGAGATAGGGGGCAGGTTCGGGGAACTGCGGCAGATAATAGACAGGGTGGAACTGAAGGAAAAGCTCGGCGTTTGCTTCGATACCTGCCACGTATATGACGCAGGCTATGACATAGTAAACGACCTGGACGGCGTGCTGAAAGAGTTTGACGAAATCATCGGGCTTGAAAGGCTCCGTGCCGTCCATATAAATGACAGCAAAAATCCATTTTACAGCCGTAAGGACCGCCATGCGAAAATAGGAGAAGGGAGTCTCGGCACCGAAACGTTTGCCAAACTGGTGAACCACCCGAAACTCAGGCATTTACCGTTTTATCTCGAGACGCCCAATGAACTGGAAGGTTATGCGCATGAAATCAGGCTGCTGAAAGAAATGCGTCATATCAGTCCTTTACCGGGAATGCCCGACCATGGTTCGATGTACGACGGAGAGTGATATAAAGGAAATGAAAGATATGCAAGAGGAAATCAAAGCGAGGCTTAAAAAGCTTTCCGAGGAGAAATACAGGGAGTTTGCATCCGGTCTCCTGCCCGGCGTCAGCAATATGCTTGGCGTTCGGCTGCCGGTCCTGCGTTCGGTTGCCCGGGAAATAGCGAAGGATGACTGGCGGGGATACCTGGAAACGGCAGATGATGAGTTCTTCGAAGAGATAATGCTCCAGGGCTTCATCATCGGACTTGCCAAAACTGATGTCGAAGAGAAACTTCAGCTTATCAGGGATTTTGTCCCTAAAATAGGGAACTGGTCGGTATGTGACAGCTTCTGTGCGAGTTTGAAATTCATCAATAGGAATAAGGAGCGCGTGTGGGATTTCCTGCAGCAGTATTTCAGCTCCGATAGGGAATTCGAACTGCGCTTCGCCATTGTAACAGGGATCTATTATTATACAGATGATGATCATATGGATGGATTCCTGAGATCGTTAGCCCGGATCAGGCACGACGGCTATTATGTAAAAATGGCCGTGGCATGGGCTTTGTCCGTATGTTTTGTGAAGCGGCCCGGGAAGGCTATGGAATACCTCAAAAACAGTGAATTGGACGATTTTACATACAATAAGGCGCTTCAGAAGATTATCGAATCTAGAATGGTCGACAATGAAACCAGGGCTATGATCCGGGGAATGAAACGCAAAGCTATTGACTGAATTCATTCACTCATGTTATTATAATATTGCTATTACCTGGAAGCATCTTAAACGGTGGTGGATAAATTGACACGTATTTCAAAAGATCCGGAAGAAAGAAGAGAAGAGATCATAGAGACCGCGCAAAAGCTTTTCGAGGATAAAGGCTATGAACATACGATGATGTCGGACATATCGCAGACGCTGGGTATATCGGCAGGCCTGCCGTACAGGTATTTCAAATCGAAACTCGATCTGCTGGATGCTGTCGCGACAAAGCTCGGCAAGGAGTTTGTCAGGAGTCTTATCGGATATAGGTTCAAACCCGGGGTGGATGCAAAAGAGAAACTGGATGAATATTTCAGGGTCATTGAAGATATGGGCTCAACGAAACTGGTTTCGCTGCTGCACAGAAAGGACAACAGCCAAATACACAAAAGGATATCGGAGGCTTCTTTCAGAAGCCTGATGCCGCAGCTGATCGAACTGATCAGGGAAGGCAACAGCCAGAAAGTTTTCGACTGCCCGCATCCGGAAGAGACAGCCGCATTTCTTATGCATGGAGCAATGTCGGTCCATGATATGGTCAATACCGAAAACATGCACGAGAAGGTGGAGATCGTCAGGGAGTTGTTTTACAGGGTGCTCGGGGTCAAGTAAAATGTCGATCGTTGGATATCCCCTGGGCAAATCGTCCGTGCATGGATCACTGCTGCCGGGAATTGCCTGATGAAATAATGCAAGCAATCGGAGATGACGGGTACGTAAGATAATAATACGGGATACAGCCTGCGAGGTATATCCGGATTGCTCCTGGTTGGGAGCAAATTTTAAGCAAATAGAGTGAATGAATTCATTCATAAAGACAAAAAGTTTGATTTTGAAGTAAAAAGTTTACCAATAAAAGGAGGTCATGTTTTGAGCTATATTACATTCGAAAATGTCACAAAAGAGTACAGAAGCGGCGAAAACGCCGTATTGGCAGCGGATAATGCGAATTTTGCGATAGAAAAAGGAGAGCTCTGTGTCATCCTCGGACCCAGCGGCGCAGGAAAGACAACCGTGCTGAACCTGCTGGGCGGCATGGACAGGGCGACTTCCGGGCGGATACAGGTAGGCGGCAGGGAAATCACTTCCTTTAATGAAGAGGAACTGACCGCATACAGGAGAGAAGCTGTCGGGTTCGTGTTCCAGTTTTACAACCTGATGCCCAATCTGACAGCGCTGGAAAACGTAGAGCTGGCAAAGCAGATATGTAAAAACCCCCTGGATCCTGTCGAAGTGCTTGAGCAGGTAGGCCTTGGGGACAGGATGGACAATTTTCCTTCGCAACTGTCCGGAGGGGAACAGCAGCGTGTTTCGATCGCAAGGGCGCTGTGCAAGAACCCGGCATTGCTCTTATGCGACGAACCTACGGGCGCACTGGACTCCAGGACCGGCATGCAGGTCCTGAAGCTGCTTTCGGATGTCTCCGCAAAATATGGGACTACAGTGGTCATCATAACTCACAACACATTGATAGCGCCAATAGCGGGCAGAGTGATCCGGATGAAGAACGGCCGGATAGAATCAGTGGAGAAAAATAATGCTCCGGTGCCGGTGGAGGAGATAGCATGGTAAAGAACAGGCTTTTCACAAAATTCCTGAGAGATCTGCGCCATTCGAAAGGGCAGGTTTTGTCCGTCATATTGCTCAGCATGCTGGGCGTATGGGTATTCAGCGGGCTGGATATATACTGGCGCAACCTGGATGTTTCCATTGAGAGCTATTTCGATGAGCAGAAACTGGCTGATTTCTGGGTAATAACATCCCTGGCGGATAAGGATCCGGAGGGAAAAATAAGGAGCGTCCACGGCATAGAAGACCTGATGAGCAGGCTGAGCCATGAGGTCAGTACGGCCGTGCCAAGGGATGCAAAACTGGTGCTCCATGCAGTCGGCAACGATATCGACATAAACATTCCCAGGATCATTGGCGGAGGTCCCCTTTTGGACAATGACAGCGAAGGATGCCTCCTTGATGTGCGGTTTGCCGAAGCCAACGGCCTTTCCCAGGGAGACAGCATAGCACTGAAGATCGGAGAGGAGAGACGCGAGTTCGTCATACGGGGGCTGGTCATGAGCCCGGAGCATGTGTACATTGCGCCGGACGTTATACCGGAACCGAAGTCATACGGTTTTGCTTATGTGAATAAAGCGGCATTTCCCAATATACCGGCAAATGAGATATGCATACTGCTGTCCGACGATGCCGATGCCGAGGAAGTAAAAGCTGCCATTGAAGATAAGCTGCCGGGAGCATTCATACAGGACAGGAGATCCCACAAAAGCACACAACTGATCAGGACTGAGGTCTCGCAGTTCAGATCTCTCTCGAAAGTCTTCCCGGTGATGTTTTTTGCAGTGTCCGCACTGATCGTGATGACAGCCATGACCAGGATCGTCTCCAACCAGAGGACACAGTTGGGGCTGCTGAAGGCTCTTGGGTACGGCAAAGGTGTGATAGTCCTGCATTACATGTCTTTCGGCTTCTTCCCGTCCCTGGCAGGGGTCGCAGGCGGGCTGGCGCTCGGACGAAGTACCCTGCCGGCGTTTCTGTGGAACATACTGGATGATATCTATATACTGCCGGAAGCAAAGACTGCGCGGCTTTCGGCGGCTGTACTGGCGGTCTGCCTGTCGTCGGTTCTGTTTACATGTATTATTTGCTGGTGTGCCTGCAGGCGTTCGGCAGCCGAAACTTCTGCTTCGCTCCTCAGACCGAAGGCGCCTGCGTCAGGCAGCAGGATATTGCTTGAAAGGATATCGCCGGTATGGGATCGTCTCAGTTTCAGCATGAAAATGATACAAAGGAACCTTTTGAGGAGCAAAATCCGTACAATAATGGCACTGGCGGGTGTCCTCAGCTGCACGGCGCTGACAATAACGGCCCTCGGGCTGCTGGATTCCGTGGATCACATGGTCGACGCCTATTATGGCGAAACACTGAAGTTCGATCTCCGTGCGGACCTTGATGACGGCGCAGGAAGCGCCGACGAGTACCGCAGGCTGATCGATGCGGACAAGGCCGAAGGGATCATGGAAATGGCTGCAGGCATAAGAAAAACTGACGGGAGCGTCAGCCGTACGGTGATCCTTACTGTTGTCGAAAATGACCAGGAACTCATATCACTTGATCCGGCAGAAATATCGCCTGACATGGTGGAAACCGACAGGAATGGCCGGAACATGCGGCGATCATATCCGGCTGACAGGCATGCCGCTGCTGAAGACCGCAGCGGCACACAAGATGCAGGAGTACAGCACGTCTTGCCGGATACCGGAGCAGAGCACAAAACCGAAACCCGGCATCGGGAAAGAGTCATTGTTTCGGAAAAGCTCGCGCAGGTAACGGGGATCAGCGCGGGCGATATATTAAAGCTCAGGCTCCCGGGCGCGGCAGAGGAGGTTGAGGTATTTGTCGGACACCTTGTACCGGTACCGATCGGCCAGGGGATCTATATGTATGAAAAATCGTGGAACAACCTCAAAAAAGGTGAGTTCACCCCTACTGCGCTCCTTGTCAGGGATCCGGGCAAGGATGCTTATGAACTTCTGGAAGGACTCGATGAGGTGACAGGCGTTAAGTCGCTGCAGTCGCTCAGGGATAAGACAAAAGAGGGACTGGAATCCATAACCGCCGCTTCTGCGCTGATGGTCGCTTTTGCATTGGTGCTGGCTCTTGTAGTCCTTTATAACATGGGCATACTGAACTTCATGGAAAGGGCCCGTGAATTTGCGACGCTGAAGGTCCTTGGTTTCTACCAAAGGGAGATAAGGTCGCTGATAGTAAGGGAAAATATCATCGTCACTGTGGCAGGAATACTGGCAGGGATTTACCCTGGCGTCCTGCTGACCGATATCGTGATGAGATCCAGCGAGCCGGAAGACATGGTATTCAGGGCAGTTGTAGAACCTGTGAGCGTACTGGCGGCATGCAGCATCACGCTTGTTTTCTCGCTGCTGATCCAGTACATTCTGGCCGGGAAAGTCAGGGGCATCGTGATGGCAGAGGCACTTAAAATTGTTGAGTGATCTTGTATCCGATTTGAAAATAATGCGATTTTTTGATATATTTATATTGTCACACAACTTCATATTCTGTCGATTTTATATATCTCAGCCGCTATAACGCGACCGGAAAGTTTCAACCGTTTTTAACGTTAATTATCAAGAATAACATGCTGCTGACAGCAACATGCTGTTCAGCGGCTTATTATGCATGGACAATATGAAATCGTCCATATTTCAATAAATAAAAAACGGGAGGAGAGATAATATGGTCGCAACTGACGAAAGAGCAACGTTGAAAGTGTGGAGGAGAGATGTTGTAAACAGCAGGTCCAGCAGAAAGCTGAGGAAAGCCGGTTTTGTCCCTGCTTCGATCAGCATCAGGGGGAAGGATTCGATTTCGGTTAAGATAAAAACGGACGAGTTGATGAAAAACCTGAGGAAATATGGCAGGAACCACCTGTTCAATCTCGACATCGACGGAAATGAAACGTACACCGCGATAGTTAAGGGTATGCAGTATTCGTCCGTCAGCAGGGAACTCATGGATGTCAGTTTCCAGCATGTATCCCTGGATGAGGAGATAAAGGTCGAAGTCGAAATCAAAGTAACAGGAAGGGAAGCTGCAGAATCCAGGAGACTGCTGGTTGTCACGCAGCTGGACAAAATACCTGTAAAGGGCCTGCCGCAGAATATTCCCGAATACCTGGAGATCGATGTGGCAAAGCTCAATGCGGATGACAAGATAACAGTGGGCGATGTCAGGTATCCGGAAGGCATAGTACCGGACTGTGATACTGAAAAAATAGTGCTGGTGATCACGGAAGCCAAGTCCGGCGCTGCAGCAGAGAGCCAGGAGGGCCAGGAGGAACAGGAGGATCAGAAAGCGGCCGAATAACGGGATATATGGGATCCCATGGCCCGCGATCGTAAGATTTATAACTCCGTCTCATGGATATTTGCGTTTCGTGACCAGAGACGAAAAAAAGGGGCTTTGATGCCGTTAGGATAATATCGGCATGGAGTCCCCTTTTTACTGAAAGCTGTTGGAAATATCATGTTTTGACTCTATGGTCTTATTTTTCTCCGGCTTAAGCCGTCATAAATGGTTTCATGCTGTTGCTCCGGTTCCGGATCAGGAAGTGGCTTTATACGCTTTACATAGAAATATCTTAAAAATGCAATGCACATCGCGACTGAAACGATCTCGGCCAGCGGATATGCCCACCAGACCGCATCCAGCCCGCCTGTTTTCGCGAAGACGTATGCCAGCGGCAAAAGCGCCAGAAGCTGGCGTGCCAACGATTCCAGCATACTCGGCAGACCGCTGCCCAGCGCCTGGAATACAGAGCCTGACACTACGCAGAAACCGGCGAATATGAAGCTGATGCTTATTATCCTGAAGGCAGGGACGCCGATCTCAAGCATCGTTTCCGAGGCTTTGAACATCGACAGTAAATGGCCGGGGAAGGCCTGGAACAACGCAAAACCTATGGCCATCACGACGGTCGCATAAAGGATGCTTAGCCTTATTGCCTGTAATATCCTGCGTTTGCTTCCCGCTCCGTAATTGTACGATATGATCGAGACTATGCTGGTGCTGAGCCCGAATACCGGCATGAAAAGGAAGTGCTCAAGCCTGGAGTAAGCGCCGAAGACTGCGATCGCAGTGGGGGTGAAGGCGATCAGTATCCTGTTGAGACCGTATATCATCACCGAACTTATCGACATCATTACGGCGACCGGGATCCCGACAGCAAAGATCCTTTTTATTATTTCGGCACGTGGCCTGATTTCTGCGATTTTCAGCTTTATTTCGCTGTTCAGGGAAATGTTCAGTACAAAGGCCAGCGCCGCAGCCGTGCACTGGCTGATGACCGTGGCGACGGCGGCTCCCTTTACTCCCATTGCCGGCAGCCCGAGCCAGCCAAAGATGAGTATCGGATCCAGGATGATGTTGAGCACTGCTCCGGAACACTGTGTGATCATTGACAAAAGTGTTTTTCCCGTCGACTGGAGCAGCCTTTCAAATGTGACCTGTCCGGCGAGCCCGAACGAAAATATCGTGACTATGCTCAGGTATTCAGTACCATAGTCGATTATTTCCTGAAATTCGGTCTGTGATGTGAAGTAATACCGGGTGAACAGAATTCCCAGTACCGCAAACAGGATACTGCCCGCAATACCCAGGAATATGCCCGTATTTGCAGCCTGGCTCGCCCTCTCCCGGTTTTTTTCGCCCAGGCTCTTTGAGAGCAGGGCATTGACGCCTACACCGGTACCCGTCATTACCGCTATCATCAGATATTGTGCCGGATAGGCCATGGACAGAGCTGTAAGCGCATTTTCATTGATACGGGATACATATACGCTGTCTATGAAATTATACAGGGCCTGTACCAGCATGGAAAGCATTACCGGCAACGACATCGTTATGATGAGCCTGCCGACAGGCATCGCGCCCATCTTGTTTTTGTCCGTGGCCCTGTTTTCGTTGATTTCCGCAGTGGCTTGCGTCATTTCTTCCGCCCCCCGGATGATTATGGAAGAAAAACTAATTAATATAAAAACCTGATTATATTATATAGCATCTTTATTGCCCTGCAAAGGGAAGATGCCGAAATCAACGACGCATGTAAAGCTGCGGAAGGAGATATTATGCATGTCTTCCTGCCGGAGCCGGGGAAACGGATACATTCTGATTCAGCCAGTCGGTAAACTGTTCATACGTGATAGCGCCTTTCCGGGTTTTCTCCAACTCCTGCTGGGCGGCATAAGACCATTGCCGCAGCTGCTTTTTTGCTTCTTTCTTTTTGCCTGGATCCGATCTGCATGGTTTGACCGTTCTTGCATACATGGATTGATATGCCTTGATGTAGGCTGCCAGGGCCGGATCTGTCCTTACTTTTTCCTGGAAGGTTTTTATGGCGCCAATATCCTTGCAGGTTTTTCCGTTGTCAGTCACGACCCTGTCGCAATATGCCGTATCGATCCTGTTCGAAGGGAGGAAATACTTTTTGCAGTTGCTGCATTTTTTGATCATGATATTGCCCGATACCATTTTGAAAAATTCGATATAACATATCCCGTAAACGTCTTTAATATCCCATACTTCCGATATCACACTGTCTCCGCCCGAATCGTCGATCTCATAAGTCATGCCGGGAACTGAGACCTGCTCGATTTCGGTTTGCGAAAATATGTTGGAGCCTGTTTCGAACTGGTTCGCTTTTGATATGCTGATCCTGTCGACGCCGTATTCATAAAGGCAGTCTATCGGCGTTTTGCCCTGGCCTGCATTTTCTATGTCCAGGCAATGATGCGCCGCTTTTGCGAAAATATTCTGGACTTTTTTTGCAGTATCCAGCAACTTGCTCGCACTCAGGCATACATTATTGAAAACGAGCTTTACCTTTTTCTTCTCTCCATCGTCCAGTTCGCGCGAGTCGGATCTGTTTATGTGAACGAATGATTCCCTGAGCCTCCTGTCGATCTCCGACTTAAGGTAATCGGCATATGCGAAAAAATACGGATGGATTTTACACAAAGAGGATAGGAAGATCTCATAGTATTTCCTGACTATGTTCCTGTCCCAGGATGATTCAGATTCGATACTTTCGATATAGCCGGTCCTGAAGAGCTCCGCCGCCTGGACGAAGTCAATATTGATGAACTCGGCAAAGGCGCTCCCGATGGGCATCGACACATTATCAATGATAAGCGTCCTGTTGTTCCGGAAAACGAAACGCATACTTCCTCCACCTCTTCTTTTGTATTTTGAAAACTTTCGTAACGGGTAAATTATCAATAATTCATTGCAATAATTATATATTTCATGGCTGATTTTGTCAAATAATGTATTGCGAAAATAAATAAGAGGCGTACTCAGCAATCGATATTGGAGCCAGGCAATCATGAATTACGGATGTGCGGCCGGAAATGCAATAAAAATACCCCAGGCTAAATAGCCTGAGGCTGTTGGTGCGCCCGAAGGGATTCGAACCCCTGGCCTGCGGTTTAGGAAACCGTCGCTCTATCCTTCTGAGCTACGGGCGCGTCTTTCACTGCCCTTAGTGAAGGGCCATCATTCACAGAACGTTATAATTTTATAATTATTATAGCGTATTGTCAAGCATTATGCGAGTTTTATGAGGCAATGGGCAAAATTTCCGGGCAAAGTCTGCGGACCGCGCCATTGCGGAATCCGGCCGCGCCGATATCAAATGTTAATTCCGGGCCTGTTTATGCCGATATTTTTACTGGAATATGCTTTTGGAGGAATGTTATGATTTACGGCAGATATACCGGAAAACCCCGGGAAAAAGAACAGGACCCTCTAAATATCAACAAAACTGCGAGGAATAATTTCATAAGGACTTTTTTATTCCTTTTTATCATAATGGTCGTGTTCATGGCCATATCGCATTATGCCGATGCTTTCGACCCTGGTTTCAATGCGTATCCCCTCAGACCCGATACCGACACGAAGATGCAGCTGGAGTGGCTTTCTGTCCCCAATGCCGAATTTTACAGAATTTTCAGGTATGATGAAAGCATAAATGATTTTACACTTATCAAGTCAATAAACGTAGGCGGGACATTGGATCCGTTCTCATATACCGACCAGGGACTGAAACCGGAAACGACTTACAGATACATGCTTGTTGCATATGATGCAAACAGGAAAGTAATCCTCAGTGACGAAGCTACGAACACGACTACGGCGATGATACGCCCGCATGGTTTAAGCGCTGTGTTCGATGTTACCTCAAGAAAGGCATTGCTTACATGGAAGAGTTCCGCACTTGCTGAAGGAAGCATGATAAACATGACCGAAAACGGTGTTTCAGTGCCTCCATTTCCCTTGGATATACCGGAAACAACTTCATATACTGTAGAGATACTGGGTTCGAACCCTGTCCAATTTACTGTCCGGACAAGGTCGGGGGCGTATGGTACGTCTGCGCTATCCGATCCTGTGACCGTTGTTCCCGTGGCACTGCCATACCTGACTGCCGAATATGTGAATGAAAGCACCGTAAAGATCTCGTGGGGCAGTTCGACAAATATAGACGTTTACGTGCTGGAACGTTCAAAATGGGACGGCGCTTCCTGGGGCACATGGGAGACCGTCAGCACTACATTATCCGGCACTTATATGACACAAACGGTCGAAGAGGGAGGACAGTACAGATACAGGCTGAGAGCAAGGGAAGATAAAGGTTACACCGGCAACAGCAACGTAACGAATTACGTCAACAACCTTGTCGCACCTAAAGACCTGAAGGGGAAAATAACCGCAGAAGACCAGATCGATCTTTCATGGACCAATCCGCCAGGGAACACAGGCAGACTCGAGGTTTGGCGCAAAGCCGGCGGCAGCAGCACGTCGGGCCAGTATACGCTTGTGGGGACACTCAATACTAATGACACCACTTTCTCCGACAAATTCAGGATCGATCCGGGCGTCACATACCACTACAGGGTCAACGCTGCCGATGACAAGGGGAACCGTTCGTCATACGCAACAATAAGCATAACTGCGAAAGTCCCCGATGCGCCCTCTTCGCTCAGGGCGAGTGTCGTTTCCGGGTCAGGGATAACACTTTTGTGGAATGACAACTCCAATAATGAGACAAGTTTCATTATAGAAAGGTATGATGACAGTCAGAAGAAGTACGTCACGATAGGCACGGCCACTGAGGATTCCACTACATATACCGACAATACTGCGGTGCAGGGAAGGACTTACATCTACAGGGTTTATGCATATAATGGCATGGGCAGGTCAGCCTCTCCTTCGAACGAAGTGACCATAAACGCCTGGGACGCAGTGGCCCCGGCTTCGCTTGATGTAAAGCCGGTATCACCTACACGCCTGGATCTCACATGGAGCTATACCGGGTCAGATAACTACAACACGATCATAGAGCGCAAAAAAGGTGTTGACGGGACGTGGACAACCATATTCACAACTGCGGCGGGTGTTCTGAAATACAGCGATACCGGCCTTGAGCCCAATACCAGGTATTTCTACCGGGTAAGGAAGTCGCTCGGGACGGGCGTTTCCGGCGAACCGTTCCCTGATGAATCCGGCCACGGCGCATACACTTTGCTCCCAACTCCGACGGTCTCAGCCAAAGCGACGTCGGACGACACTATTTATATATCCTGGTCTGGCGTAAGCAATGCTGATGTGGTGATCGAGAGGAAGATGGCCAATGGGGCCTTCAGCCCCATTATGACTGTCGGGCCGACGGTACAGGGCTGGTATGACAATACGGGCATCGTACCCGGAGCATTTTATACATACAGGATAATGGCAAAGACCGCCACCAATTATTCCTTATATTCAAACGAGATCACGGTACACAGCTACTATCTTGGAACACCATATGGCTTGACTTTATCCGTCAGGCAGAACGATGAGATAGAGTTGAGATGGGTCGACAATTCAACTGATGAAGCTGGTTTTGAAATATGGAGAGGAGCTTATGGAAGCGGACAATTTGGATTGTACGCCACAGTAGGCAAGAACGTCACCACCTTTATTGACAGTAAAGTGGACAGGGGAGTCCAGTACACTTACAGGGTAAGGGCCTTTTCAGAAGGGGGTAGTACTTACTCTGAGTTTTCCGGCACGGTATCAGGTGGTATAGGGATCATAAATCCTCCTGCAGACCTGAGATACGAATATATATCGGAGCATCAGATAAAACTTCGCTGGACGGACACTTCAGACAACGAATATGGCTTTATCATAGAACAGAAAATTGGTGATAACGGAAGCTGGAACAACATCGCATGGGTATCTGCCAATCAGACCGAATATATAATATCGTATCTCAATAAGTATATGAAATATTACTATAGAGTCAGGACAATTAACTACTCAGGAAATGCGGATGCGGTAAGCGAGGAGATCCTCGTATTTACGGCGCTGCCTGGAGCACCTTCTGATTTACAGGCAGTATCAATGTCTTCTTCACAAATAAAGTTAAAATGGAATGATAATTCAGATTCCGAAAAGGGCTTCCGTGTCCTGCGCAGCCTGTACAGCGACCGGAACTTCTATCCGGTTGCCGAACTGGTGAAAGACACAACGGAATATTACGATTCAGGCCTCAGTGCCGGAACGCGCTATTATTACAAAGTCGAAGCGTACAATGATACCGGGCGCTCCGAAAGTAACGTTGCGGAAGCCAGAACAAACACCAGGATGTATTTTTCAGATATCGGCGGCGTTCCATGGGCCAAAGACGCCATCGAGAACCTGGCAGGCATGGGGATCATAAAAGGCAAGAGCGGTACCCTGTTCATGCCGAACGATACCGTGACCAGGGCTGAGTTCGCGGTCATGCTCGTGCGGGCCTTCGGACTGGAAACTGCTCCTGTCGGAAGCCTGGCGGACGTGAGGTATGACAAATGGTACTACAGGGAAGTAATGATCGCGGAGAATTTCGGCATAGTATCCGGGGACGGAAACAACAGGTTCTATCCCGAGAGGCCGATAACAAGGGAAGAAATAGCAGTGATGGTATTCCGGGCGCTCCAGGCGTCGGGACGCAAATATAATGCACATGACAACTCTGTCCTTGAGAAATTCATAGACAAAAACAATATTTCGCCCGGTGCCGTACCGGCGATGGCCGTGCTCGTGGGTGAAGGCATCATGGAAGGGATGCAGGGGAGCACTTTGGGACCTAAATATAACGCGACCAGGGCACAGGCAGCCGTGTTCATTTACAGGGCGCTTACGAAGACTGAACCCGGTGAGGCCCAGTGACAGGCATCAGATCCCGCAAGGCTGGAATTGGGCCGAAAAACCTGCCGGAACTCCGCAGCCGGACCGGAAGCACTGTATAGCCCGGGATCCGGTCAAATGGGTTATATAAAGGACAGTAACTGAAGAAAATTTGGTCGGATACTGCTAAATAAGCTGAAAAATAAAGATGAAAAAGCTGCAGCCAAATAAAAAGCTGCAGCTTCTTTTCGTTGCGTTTTGATATTGATCACTTCAGTTCATGCAGAAAGTTCTGTGATCATGGAAACCATGCATTTTGGATTCGGTATTTATAAATCTCAAAGCGAATACTGCTCCTTCAGTTTTTCCACATGCTTGTAATGTTCCCTGTTGGCAAGCTTTGATGCTGCGCCTTCGTCGAGGACGACGATGACCCCGCCGGGGTGGAGCTGTATTGCCGAAGCTGTGACCTGCGATGTGACGGGCCCCTCAAGAGCCTTTGCGACCACATCGGCCTTTTTGCTCCCGCTGGCGAGCATCATGATGTTCCTTGCCTCAAGGATGGTGCCGATGCCCATGGTTATGGCGAAATGCGGCATTTCTTCCCTTGATACTCCCGCATTTTTATAAAACAGTTCGTAGTTGTCGTCGAGGGTCTGCTTCATCAATGCCTGTACCCTTGTCCTTGACGCCAGGGATGATCCGGGCTCATTGAATGCCCAGTGCCCGTCTCCGCCGATGCCGAGCAACTGGAGATCTATACCTCCCGCCTTCTTTATCTCATCCTCATACCATTTGCAGAACTTTTCCGGATCTTTGGTCCTGCCGTCGGGGATGTGGACATTTTCCTGCCTGATATTTATATGTTTGAAAAGTTCCTCGTACATGAATCTTGCATAGCTTTGGTCCTCGTTGTACGGTTTCGAAAGGTCGATGCCGATGCCGAGGTATTCGTCAAGGTTGAAGGTCCTGACCCCTGAAAAGTCCAAACCCTCTTCTTTGTGCATCCTGATCAGTTCCCTGTACGTCCCTATCGGTGTACTCCCCGTAGCCAGCCCAAGCACGCAGTCCGGCTTCTTCCTGACAAAATCGGCAATCACTTTTGCCGCATACTTGCTTAAACCTTCATAATCGCCTTTGATTATGACATCCATATTAAGGTCCCCCTTCAACCCTGATCCAGTTTTTCAGCATATCCGGGCATTATTCCGATACTTCACCATTGAACGGCCTGCTGTACGAGGCAAACAGCTCCAAACAACACCCGGCCTTTATACCGGAACGCTAAGCATTCTGCTAATTGCCCGCGCTATAATCTATAATATTTTTCGCATTTCTCCATGTCAAGAAAAAATATTGACAATCGGATACTTCCGAAGCAATAAAATGGACAGCATAAATACTGGTAATAAAACCTGTCAAAGGGTATAATGTTATGGAAAAGATGCATTGGCCGGACTGTATATCTGCCGTACCATGTCCCGGACCGCGGGGCATGCTTCCGGCGGTGGATGCGTCCGAATGTTGAGAGAGGAGTGGCTTTGTGACAACTAAAAAATTACCGGCTAGAGATGAGATCGATCCCAAATACAAGTGGAGGCTCGAAGACATATACTCAAGCGAGGATGACTGGGAGGCAGATTTCAAAAAAGTTCAGCAGCTGTCAGGTAAAATCGCCTCCTACAAAGGCAGGCTCGCCGGCAGCATGGAAGCCCTGCTGGAATGCCTGGAACTCAGGGATGAGCTGTCCGCTCTGACCGAAAAAGTCTTCGCATATGCAAGGATGAGGCGTGACGAAAACAACGCCGAACCGAAGTACCAGGCGCTGACCGACAGGGCCGTTATGCTGATGACCGAGGTGAACGCCTCGACATCGTTTATCGTCCCTGAGATCATTTCCATTGACGAAGAGCTGCTGAGAAAGAGCATCGATGAAATGGAAGGGCTTTCGCTGTACAGGCACTTTTTCGATGATATCCTGAGGCAGAAAAAGCATGTGCTTTCCGACAAGGAAGAGGAACTCCTGGCTCTCGCGGATGAAGTCATGGATTCGCCCTCCGAGATCTTTTCCATGTTCAATGACGCGGACATCAAGTTCGGCACAATCAGGGATGAAAACGGAGAGGAAGTCGAGGTCACAAAAGGCAGGTATATAAAATTCCTCGAATCGAAAGACAGGCGGGTCAGGAAGGACGCGTTCCACACCCTGTACGATTCATACAGGGCAATGAGGAATACGCTGGCCGCGTCGCTCGGCAGCAATATAAAAAGGGACAAATTCTTCGCAAACGTCAGGCGGTATGGATCGAGCCTGCAGGCAGCCCTGGACAGTGACAACGTGCCCGTCGACGTGTACGACAACCTGATCGATACCGTCAACAGGAACCTCCCTCTCCTGCACAGGTACGTGAGGCTGCGGAAGAAAGCGCTGAAGCTGGACGAACTGCACATGTACGACCTGTATGTTCCGATCGTCGAGCAGCCGACGAGGCATATAAGCTATGAGGAAGCGCTGGAAACCGTTAAAAACGGCCTGGCGGCGCTGGGGTGCTGTTATGTCGAAGACATGACGAAAGCTTTCGGTTCCGGCTGGATAGATGTATATGAGAACCAGGGCAAGACCAGCGGTGCTTATTCATGGGGGACATATCTGACCCATCCCTATATACTGCTGAACTACCAGGGCACTATAAACGATGTCTTCACCATAGCGCATGAAATGGGCCACGCGATGCATTCGTACTATACAAACAAGACACAGCCGTATATTTATTCGGATTACAGGATCTTTGTCGCGGAAGTGGCCTCGACGGTGAATGAATCTCTCCTTATGGATTATCTGCTCTCTGTGACCACCGACAAAAATGAGCGGGCTTACCTGATGAACCATTACCTCGAGGAATTCCGCGGGACGCTGTTCAGGCAGACCATGTTCGCCGAGTTCGAAAAGATCACCCATGAAATGATAGAAAAAGGCGAGGCGCTCAACGCCGACGGGTTCTGCAAGATATACCGCGGGCTTAACGAGAAGTATTTCGGCGCCGAAGTGGTCATAGACGACGATATCGATATGGAATGGGCGCGCATACCGCACTTCTACAGAAGCTTCTATGTTTACAAGTACGCTACTGGCATCTCGGCTGCCGTATCACTGTCGAGGCAGATAATCGGCGACGGCGTGCCGGCCATCGACCGCTACCTGGAATTCCTGAAAAGCGGCGGATCAGACTACCCGCTGGAACTGCTTAAAAAAGCCGGCGTAGATCTGACCGTGCCGAAGCCTGTCGAGGATGCCCTGAAAACATTTGAAAAGGTACTGAACGACCTTGAGGAGATCATTGGATAAATAAATGGTCTGCTTTTGGCTGGAATACGATATACAGTAAAAAAAGCTCATGAAAAGAGGCGGATGACGAATGACAGATCCGAGGATCGAAACACTGGCGAAAAACCTGGTCAATTACTCATGCCGAGTCAAACCCGGCGAGAAGGTACTGATCGAAACGAAGGGCTTTGAACTGCCGCTGACGAAAGCCCTTGTAAAGGAGGTTTACAAAGCAGGCGGCCTGCCCTTTGTCACTATAAAGAACGACGAGATCCTGCGTGCGCTCCTCATCGGCTGCAGCGAGGAGCAGATCAGGCTCATGGCAAGGTTCGAGCTTGACAGGATGAAGGAGATGGACGCGTATATCGGGATCAGGTATGCGGACAATTCCAACGAACTCGGCGATGTCCCCGAAGATAAAATGAAGCTGTACAGCACGCTCTTCAACAAGCCTGTCCATTCGGAGCAGAGGGTGGAGCATACGAAATGGGTGATCCTGCGGTATCCGAACAGCGCCATGGCACAGATGGCCGAAATGTCGACAGAGGCCTTCGAGGATTTCTATTTCAGGGTATGCAACCTGGATTACGGGAAAATGTCCAGGGCGATGGACGCACTCGTCGAACTGATGAACAGGACGGACAGGGTCAGGATCGTCGGCAAAGGCACTGACCTGACTTTCTCCATCCGCGGGATCCCTGCCATCAAGTGCGACGGCCACCGGAACATCCCTGACGGCGAAGTTTACACGGCTCCTGTAAGGGACTCCGTCAACGGGAAGATCACGTACAATACACCCTCAAAATACCAGGGCTTTACGTATGAAAACGTTACCCTGGAGTTCAGGAACGGCAAGATCATAAATGCCGCGGCCAATGATACGGAAAGGATAAACAAAGTACTGGATACAGACGAGGGAGCCAGGTACGTGGGTGAATTCTCGCTGGGATTCAATCCGTATATCGAAAAACCGATGAAGGACACGTTGTTCGACGAGAAAATAAAAGGCAGCTTCCATTTCACTCCGGGCAGCTGCTACGATATCTGCAGCAACGGCAACAAATCTGCGATCCACTGGGATCTGGTGTGCATACAGCGTCCGGAGTACGGCGGCGGAGAAATATGGTTCGACGATGTACTGATAAGGAAGGACGGAGTTTTCGTACTGAAGGAACTGGAGCCGCTGAATCCGGAAAACCTGATATAGAATAATGCAGGGGGCTGGTGGGCCGGCAGGGAGCGGTTATCAGCGGCATAAAGCAAAATGGCGCCTGAAATGGCGGCAAAGCTGATATGAACTGCTTCTGCAATACGAGGTCATATGGAAAACTGGATGATCGGCACAAGATTTATAATACTGTTCTACTGCGTGCTGCGATATTTCAGGGGCAGCATGGAGAATACCGCGCTTGTGGTATTGTTCATGCTGCTTTACATTTCCGCGGTCACCACTGCTTATCTGTTAAGGAAAACTTCGCTGAAAACCCTGTTCCGCATGCTGTCTGTAGCTATTCTGGCAGTTTCATCGGTTATGGCGACCGAACTGTTTCTGCTGCTGATGTCTGCAGATATTTATGAAATCGTATCCGCATATATTGATGACTGGAAAGTTCTGCCGGTTTTCGCCGCTGTGCCCGCCTTCCTCAGCATTGACACCGGCGTGGTGCTGGAATATGTGCTGGCAAGCCTGATGAGCCTGCTGGTTTTCCTGCTTGCCCAAAAGTTCATCCACGGCATCGGCGCCCTGAAGAAAGCCAATGAGGAACTAAGGGACCGGATAGACGACCTGTCTGCGAGGCTGAGCGCGGGTACTGAGTATGAAGCCCAGCTTCGCTACCTTTCGCAGATAGAGGAACGCAACACGCTGGCGCAGAAGATCCACGACGAAGTAGGGCACACGCTGGCAGGCAGTATCATACAGCTTGAAGCTGTAGGGCTGATCATGGAAAATGACGCCGCGAAAGCAGGCGAAATGGTGAGGAACGTGACCGAAAACCTGAAGAAGGGGATGGAAAGCATACGCTCCACATTAAGGGCTATAAAGCCTGCCTCGGAGCAACTGGGTATAAACAGGCTCAAGCTGATCCTCGAGGAGTTCACGCTGAACAACAGGATAGAGACCGACTTTTCATATGAGGGCAGGCTGGAGGTCATAACGCATATGCAGTGGAGCATCCTGACCGACAACATGAGGGAAGCCCTTACCAACTCTTTGAAACATTCTTCGGCGTCAGCCGTCAGGGTGAAGATAGAGGTCATGAACAAAGTCATAAAAATGGAGGTCAGAGACAACGGGAGAGGCGAAGCTGCCATTAAGAAAGGGATGGGGATCGCCGGCATGGAGGAGAGGACCGGTGCGGCGGGCGGCAAGCTGATCATCGACGGGTCCGACGGATTTTCCGTGATAACGCTGCTGCCCGTGGAATATGATCCGGAAAGGCGGATAGCTGCCGGCCGGACAGGAAAGCAGCAGCCAGGGGAGCAGCAACATATCAGCCATACGGCTGACCAGTCAGGAGGTGCCTATGCCGATCAGGGTATTGATAGCTGATGATGACGCATTGATAAGGGAAGGGTTGAAGATAATACTGCAGAGCGATGACCGATTTGAGGTGGCGGAATGCGTCGACAACGGCCGCAAAGCCGTGGAATACTGCAGTACGCATCAGGTAGATGTTGCGCTGCTCGATGTCAGGATGCCCGTAATGGACGGGCTTGAGGCCGCCCGGGAGATCTCGTCGAAAACCGGGTCGAAGACGCTGATACTGACTACATTCGACGACGATGATTTTATAATAAACGCGGTCAAGTACGGCGCCAGGGGCTACCTCCTGAAAAGCAGCCCGCCTGCGAGGATAATGGATGCCATAAGGATAGTGCATGACGGAGGCACCGTCATGCAGGATGTTGCCATGGATATTATCAAGGACGAACTGTCGGCCGGGCGAAGATGCGGCATCCCGGACGGGATCCTGACCGAGCGGGAGATGGAGATAGCGATGCTTGTTGCAAAAGGTCTTTCCAACAAGGATATCGCGGCAAGGCTGTTCATGTCGGAGGGGACAGTCAAAAATTATATATCCGCTATTCTGGCGAAGACCGGGCTTGAGCACCGTACCCAACTGGCTGTGTATTATCTGACCGGCGAGAAGGGGAATGGGGCGTAGCAATCCCGGTACCGTCTGGCGTACAGGCCTTTTTTCACAGTAAAAACATTACTTTTGTCATATGAACCTGTGACCTTCCGTACTAACGGAAGAGAACAGGTTTTTTTATAATACGGATGTAATGGTATAGATTATTGCATGTTGGAGGTATGATGATGGCTATCGTCAAAATGGAACAGGTGATAAAAAAATTCGGCGATGTTACGGCTGTTGACAAAGTATCGCTGGAGATAGAAGAAGGGGAGATATTCGGGCTGCTGGGGCCCAATGGCGCGGGCAAAAGCACTGCCATCAACATGATAACGGGATTGCTTACGATAGACAAAGGCAGTATCAGCATATATGGGAAAGACGTCAGGAAAGACAAAATGACGACCAAGTCCTACGTGGGCATCGTTCCCCAGGATATAGCGATTTACGAGGACCTGACCAGCCTGGAGAATGTGAAGTTCTTTGCCAGCCTTTACGGCCTCAGGGGGAAGATGCTGGAGGAAGCAGCGCTGGAGGCTCTTGAGTTCACAGGCCTGTCCGAAAAGAAAAACCAGTTTCCGAAGAACTTTTCCGGGGGCATGAAGAGGAGGCTCAACATAGCGTGTGCCATTGCCCACAAGCCAAAACTCATCATAATGGACGAACCGACCGTCGGCATCGACCCGCAGTCAAGGAACCACATTCTGCAGTCGGTAAAAAAACTCAACGAGATGGGCAGCACGATCATATACACCAGCCACTACATGGAAGAAGTCGAGGAAATATGCACCCGCATAGCGATCATGGACCATGGAAAGGTGATAGCCCTTGGAACATGTATGGAACTGGAAAACATGATAAACGACAGGGACGTGGTCGTGGTGACTGTAAGCGAACCTGCTTCAAGGGTCGATGAGAACAGCATCAGGGAGATCCCTGGCGTCGAAAATGTCGATGTCGGGGAAAATACCGTTAAGATAACAAGCGCCAAGGAAGTCACCAACCTGGACAAGATAATACAGTATTTCATCAAAAACAGATTCACGATCAAGAGCGTGGAAAGCAAAACGCCTGACCTGGAAACCGTATTCCTGTCCCTGACAGGAAGGAAGCTCAGGGACTGAGGGAGGTGGCCTGAAAGTGATCATACTGAACATCATATCCAAAGAGATAAAGCAGCTTCTCCGGGATTATAAAACAAATACATTGATGGTGCTGTTTCCCATAGTGCTGATCGTTATCCTGGGGGCGGCTTTCAGCGGTGTATTCGAGAACGGTGTCGATATCGAAGGAGTCAATGTGCTGTACACGATCGATATTGAAGGCGGAGATCCCGTATTTGAGAACGCTTTCAGTACCTTCAGGGAGTATATGACGGATGAGATAGGGATGGTATTCGAAGAGACGTCAGATGTTGAAAGAGGATTAAGCGAAATTGAGAACCACAGGTATACGGCATATCTCCACATAAAAGGCAACCCGCCCCGGATAGACATGTACAGGAACAAAAACTCCGGCTTTGAGTCAGGGATAGTTGAGAATGCCGTGGTATCCTTCCTCGAGTCATATGCGGCAATCAATGTAATTGCCCGAAACGACCCGGCTGCCCTTTCAAAAGTACATCAGCCTGACAGCGCCGCGAACAGTGGTTATGTCAGGGTCACTGCCATAGACCGCAAGAAGCAGCCAGGTTCTACCGATTATTATGCGGTGACGATGCTGACGCTGATCCTGATGTATTCTTCACTCACGGGATTCTGGAGCATAAGGTCTGAGGCCGATGCGAAGACCGGCGCCAGGGTGCTCTGTGCACCGGTCCAAAGATACCAGTACCTCACCGGAAAGATACTTGGCAGCATTTCTGTAACCATCGTACAGGCATTTGTTGTTCTGCTGTTCAGCAAACTGGTGCTGAAAGCCAACTGGGGAGAAGACCTGCTTACCGTGGCGGTCCTTATCATCACATACGCGATAATGACCGTCAGCCTCGGGGCGGCGCTGGCATTCATATTCCGCACGGCAGAAGCGGCAAGCGGCCTGATGAATACTATCATACCGGTATTCGTATTTCTCGGCGGAGGATATGTGCCTTTAGCCGTGCTTGGCGACCAAATTTCAAAAATATCTGCCATTTCTCCGGTGAGATGGATCAACATGGCCCTGATAAATATAATTTACGAGGGCAGTTACTCTGACGCGTATATTTCCCTTGCAGTCAACCTTGGACTTTCCATACTGTTCATATCCGCGGCTGCATGGATGTCAGGAAGGAGGAAGAATGCATATGCGTAACCTGGGGCTTCTCATACTGAACAACCTGAAAGTGACGTTCAGAAAAAAGGGCAATATTATCACATATATCTTTCTGCCTGTGGTCGGAGTACTGTTTTCGCTGGTAATACACAGCACGTCATCTGTCAGTATCCTCAATCTCGGCTTTACTGACCACGACCGCGGAATGGCGGCCCTTGAACTGAAGGAAAAATTGGCTGCAACAGAAGATTTTTCGGTCATCGATGTGGATGAGGAGGAAATCAGCAAAAAGCTGCTGGATTTTGAACTGGATGCAGTGGTGGTCGTCCCTGAAGGATACACTGAGAGCATCCTCAGCGGGAATGCCGCTGAAATAGAGATCGTCTCGCTCAAGGGCAAGGAAACGACGGCATGGGTGGAACAACTGATATACAGGCATTCAGCTTCCATGTCGCTGCTTTCGGCTGCATCCGGCGGCGATCCTGCGACTTTTGACAGGATGCTCTCACAGGTCAGTGATAATAAAGTGGAATTCAACGTTATTAACGCTGAGGACAGGAGCACTGATAAGGCGATGACCCGGACTTCGATCGGGTTTCTGGTCATGTTCGTCATGCTTGGTTCCGGATTTACATCAATGATCGTCCTGAAAGAAAAAAGAGACCGTACCTACCACAGGATCTGTTCCGCGCCGGTTAGCTCCAGGCAATACATTTACGCGAATTCGCTGACCGGGCTGATCATCTGCATACTTCAGATCGTAATGATACAGTTGATAATGAAGTTCGTCTTCAGGATCGATGCCGGTATGAGCGATTTCCATTTGTTTATTATACTGCTGATGTTCGCGCTCGTTGCCGTCGGCCTGGGGCTGCTCATTACCGCGTTTTCCAGTTCATCATACATGGCCGGGACGCTCAACACGCTTGTCCTGACGCCTACCTGCATGCTGGGCGGGTGCTACTGGAACCCTGAACTTATGCCCAGGTTCATGCAGAAGATCGGTTACTTTACCCCCCAGATGTGGGTGATGGAGGCTATCAGGAAAATGCAGGACGGAGGCGCCCTCCGGAGCATTATGCTGAACCTGCTGGTACTTGCCGCATTTGCGCTGGCGTTCATGCTCATCGCTGCATTCAGGCTGTCCAGGACAGACAACTTACAGAAATTTGTTTAAGGGACAGTTCTCAACTTATGCGTCCAGGGGACAGTCCTCAGGTTTCCATGGCAGAGGGAACAGTACTCGGGTCTATGAGGCTGTGGAGCAGTACAAAGTTCTGCATGTCAATGAGGCATTTTTGATAAGACGAAGGGACAGTTCTTCGACCGTGACCGCCGCGGTCATGCTTTTGAAGAACTGTCCCCTTCTTTTATCCAGAAAAAACGTCCCTGAAACTGCCGTTAATTTGCAGAACCGTCCCCTGTTATTCGAAATATTCGATATCAAGCAGCTTTATAATTCCCAATTCTGCATTTACAGTGTACATATATCTCATGATCGCCCCGGATTTGATTATAAGTTCTCTCAGGTCGGAATAGCTGTACCTGGAATAATCGGATACCTTGATTTCAATGACCGTACTGCGGTTTTTTATAGCTTCGGCCAGGACCCTTTTCATTGCTTCCGAGTTGTCAGCCACAAGGCCGTATTTACGATAGTAATTGTTCCGGGTGGACGTACACCTGGGGAACAGGGACGTATTCCAGCTATAGAATTTTTTCATTTCCTTGTCGGTCAGGTTGAAATAGGTGTAGGTCAGTACTTCGGTGCCGTCATCCGTTATTGCATCGTCGTTGGTCACATCAAGGTGGTAGTATTCGCCGTCGATTTTGACGATATTCCAGGAATGCCCTTCTCTGCTGCTGTCTGTGGACCAACCGGTTGCTATCATGCAATCGATGCCTGCCAGGTCGCACAGCAGTTTCATAGCCTTTGCATAGCCCGAACATACGGCTTTTCCCAAAACAAGGCAGCCGTATTCGTTGAATGAGTCTTCAGGCACAGTGTTCCTTTTGTAATTTATATAATCATAACGTGTGTTGCTTACCAAATAGTCATGCAGTACCTTTTCTCTCTCAAAATCTGTCATATCCCTTGAGATACGTTCGGCGACGATGTACCTTGCTTTGTTGAACGCAGCCTTTACTTTCGACCTGCTCAATGTAAATTCGTCCGCCGTTTCCCTGTATGTGACCGTCACCTTCATGGTGTGCGAATTGCATTCGTATTTCCACGATTCCATGAAATTTTCCACTCCCGATATAACAGCTGCAGCGTCCCGGGCTATGTCGACAGCAGACCTGAACTCTTCCGATATATCGCCGTTGTAGCCGGTGATGTCCAATTCAAAGGATGTGGTATGGCTGACGAACGATTTTGTGATGATCCTGACCAGGTCGTCTGCATTCCTGACGACATAGCCGTAGTTTGTACGGCGGGGACTGAATGAAAGAACATTTCCGTACCGCTTTTCAAAATCCGGCGGGTACAGGCCCAGTAATACAGCGGCGGGCTTGAAGACTGTCCTGTCGGTATCGGCAAGCTTTTCTATGAGCATCCGGGACGAACCTTTCAGTTTTGCTGTAAGTGCGTTATATGAAACGGCGACAAGATCGTTCCTCAGGAACTCGGACCTGTTCTTCAGATCCTTTGCTTCCGCATTTGACAAAATTCCCAATGATACAGCTTTGTCCAATGCCTTGTTGTATTGGAAATCTTCTCCGTCCCTGTATCCGATGGAACGAAGTACCAGCGTTACATATTGCTCTGCCGTCAGCGGATCATGTGCGCCGAACGTATCTTTGCTTTTTCCGTTGGTGATCCCGTTCTGATACGCATATCCCACATAGCTGTCCGCCCAGGCAGGAACATCTTTGAACGGGTGTTTGCAGCCGCCCTTCAGGGCCTCGGATTCTTTTCCGAGAAGCCGCAGCAGCATGGCAAGCCCTTCAGTCCTGGTCGGGACACGGTCAAGCTCAAAGTCTGCGGGCTTGTTGGCCAGAAGGCCCAGTATCTTCAGATCGATCGCTTTTTCATAATTCGACTGGGCTGCCGATACAGTTTTTACGGACAGCAACTGGGCAGCCTGTGCCGGCCGTGATGCAACGGCTGCCGGCATGGGAACAAACATCAGTGTTAGCGAAAATATCAAAACTGCGGCTAAAACTTTCGGTTTCAATTATGTATACTACCTCTCTGAACTCTTTGGTTTATATTATTATTCGTATTAATATTCGTAAACGACAAGTAAAAAACCGGGGTAATTTTCCTGTTTTTACTCCTGATAGGAATAAGCTGTTATAAATCAGCAACTATTATAGATGATGGTGCATAAACATGCAACATTTTGATGAATTTCTGTCTCCGATGTTTGTGAAAGGCTCGGAATGCAGATTGCAGAGCCAAGAATAGCTTTTGGTAAAAAGCAGCGGCATCTTTATTTTCTGTATCTATATTCAGCACAAACGAGTACACTCCCCATTCCTTGCACAACAAAAAGGACAGATATCAACAGACCACAACAGGGCAGTTGATCCGTCCCTCAAGAGGCATGGAACAAAGAGCAGCTTTAGCTGTCTGCCGGGCAGCGGCTTACCGCAATGTTCAGTTATTCCTTGTAATACCCTTCATTTTCTCTTCCGAAAAGGCAAGGGAACAGCAGGATTATAACCAATATGATTATGATGATCCAGATCCAGTTAAATCCGAAACCACACCCGAAGAGCCCGCCTCTTTCATTATCTGCCATATCATACACCCCCTTCATATATGAAAAGCTTTGTTACTCAACTATGCCGGCGTCATCTCTGAAAAAGAAGCCCCTGTTGTCTGTGAACAGCAGGAGAAACAGGATGATGAAGAACAATAAGGCACAGTCGTTGAAAATGCCGCCAACGAAGTTTTTGGACATTACAAAACCCCCCTTGTTTTCAATGTTTGAACTCTGCTGTCTATACCATCATATTCAGGGCTGCATACATGTGTTACTTACAGCCGCATTTTCAGCTTTTGCGGTTATCGTCCGGCCAAAAGCGAAACCACCCTTTGAGGGTGGTTTTGTCAGGAACCATGTATTGCAGCCAATCTTGACTTCATGCGCTGTTATCAGCAGAAGTCCCTTCTGTCAAAGAACAGCAGCAGGAAAAGAATAATGAAGAACAAAATAGCGCAATCATCATTGAAGAATTTGCCGCATCCTCTATCTCCCATTTGGTAGGCCTCCTTTCGACCAGTGGTTGACATAAACTTATACCGCTAATTTAGTTTATTCCTCTTCCGTGCAAAGTGTTACAGATCCGGGTGGGATCTATCGTCCGGCCTGTGATGCTGTCGTCAGTATCATTATATTAATGGCATGCCGACTCGGTGACAGAATGAGGATAGATATAGGTGCGGCGCGGAATTATATGGAATACTGCAAATCTACCAAATATTTAGTATTTATAATATAATAAAAATAAAATCAGAAACAGGGTTATTTCATGGAGGTGTGTCATGGGACCGGCAGAAGGCAGTGTCATTACGATGAGGCATTATTCCATGATTAACGTGTTTGACAGCATCCTTGAGAAAATAATTGACGATCAAATCGTCGTAAAGCTTCCGAAGGAGTGCCGGAAGGCAACTTTCCTGGAAGGCGATCCCCTGGTCACGGCCTATGAGTTGGATGAGAAAGCAGTCATAAGGGGAGCCAGGATCGTTGATTATAATAAAGATGAAAGCCTTCTGACCTACAGGGAAGATGTGCCCGACGAAGGAAGCAGGCTGCGGTCATACGACCGGTTTCCTGTTTCTCTGTACGCGGATTACAGGGTAGCCGGTACGGCGGGAAACAGGAAATATTACGCACTGGTAAAGGATATCAGCGATTACGGGTTGATGCTGTACGCAAAAGAGGAGCATTACAAAGGCCACAAGCTGAACCTCGATATCTACCTTGCGAGAGACATTCTGTCTCTCACTGCGGAAATAGTGAGGAAAGCCGATCATAACGGATATTTCGAATACGGACTCAAAATAAGGCATAACGGTCCGATCGTCTTCAACCAGATCAAAAACTTCGTCAGAAAAGAGCAGGAAGAGCTTATCGGAAAATTCTCAAAATAGTGCCTGCTGTAGTAATTTGCGAGTCCAGCGCTCATATCATTGGAAAATTTTGAAAAATAGGAATTGACAGAAAGTGAGCCTGCCCATATAATATTATTGAAACCAAAATTTTACAAAAATAATTGTAATTGTAAGCGACGGAGGGAGCGCTTTGGGGAGGCTCAGTCTTGTTATAGCTGATTTTGATGCCGAATATATTCGGAATTTCGGGAAATACCTAATCATAAACTACCCCGGGAGATTCGAACTGACATCTTTTTCATCTCTCCAGGCCCTGCATGGTTTCCTTGACAGTCCGAAGTCTGCTGATATCATTCTTGTGAACAGCCTCATGTACGATGAAAAAATTGGGCAGTACGACCGCGGACTTGTGCTGCTTCTTGAGGAAGGGAGTCCCGGGCAGGCACCTCAATGCCGCGATTCGGCGCCTGTTTCGATAATGAAATACCAGCACATCGACAGGCTGGTATCTGAGATATTGAGGATCTATTCTACAAGTACAGACAGGGATCATCCTTTAAAGGGACGCAAGAACACGTGTATCGTCAGTGTTGCCTCACCTGCCGGCGGCGTCGGAAAAAGCAGTATTGCGGCAGGCTGTAGTATATTGTGCGCAGGCATGGGGTTTCGGACATTTTACCTGAATCTTGAAAATACTCCCTCAACGGACAGTTTCTTCAGAGGGGAATCAGATCAAAGCTTTTCCAATGTGATATACCATCTGAAAGGCAGCAACTCCCTGTGGCTCAGGCTGGAGTCCGCAAAGTGCAGGGATATAAGGAGCGGCGTATATTTTTACAAGCCTCCTGAAAGCATACTGGAAATGAATGAGTTTGATGAACAGGATGCAGTACGGCTTATCAGGGAGTTCAGGTCGAGTTGTGTGTATGACATGGTTTTTGTTGACCTGCCTTCGGGTCTAAGCAATATAAATGCGGAAGTGATGAGGCATTCCGACGCCATTGTTCTGGTCCTTGCCCTGGATCCTGTCATAGAGTCAAAGGCCGTTATTTTCATCAAAGGCCTCGATCTGTTGGAAAACAGATGGAAGGCGGCATTGGCGGACAAGCTTTTGCCCGTATTGAATTTTTCATCCGGATTTGCAGAATATGGCGCCGTTTATGGATACAAGCCGGCCGCTGTGATTGCGGATTGTTCCCGAATGCACGACGGCACTGCAGCCGGCAGCCTTATAGGTGAAACTTCATTCCTTAAGAGCCTTAATAGCATTGTGGAGCAGATACTGGCCCGCAGGCAGCCGGCAGGAGTTCTCAGGAACGGAGGTGGATCCGTTGCCTGAAGTTGCTGAAATCTGCAATGTCGGATACAAGAGGGACAAGCTGCCGGGAGATTCAAAACTGGCAGAGGAGATAAGGACGGAAATCGCGCAGGAACTGGACAGGACCAGGGATATCGACGACGACGAGCTTATGGAAATGGTGACAGAAGCGGTCTTCCGCAGATCGCGGGTTTCATGGCTCAATATCGCGCAAAAACGAGAACTGGCCGACATGGTATACAATTCGATGAGAAGGCTCGACATACTCCAGCCTTTGCTGGACGACAAAAGCATCACTGAAATAATGGTCAACGGGCCGGACAAGATATTCATAGAGCGCGCAGGCCGCATATACAGGACAGAAGCGGCATTTGCCGATCAGCAGAAACTGGAGGATGTGATACATAATATTGTTTCACGGACCAACAGGACTGTAAACGAGGCATCTCCGATTGTCGACTTCGTTTTGCCGGACGGATCAAGGGTGAATGTTGTGCTCAAGCCAGTGGCGCTGAACGGGCCGATAATGACGATACGGAAGTTTCCCGATAAACCCATGACCCTGGAGCAGCTGACGGAGGCAGGCTCATTGAGCGTTGAGGCCGCGGAGGTGCTGGACTGTCTTGTAAAGGCAAAATACAACATTTTTATTTGTGGAGGCACTGGCAGCGGCAAAACAACCTTTCTGAACGCACTTGCTGCCAGGATACCTCCGGATGAGCGTATAATCACGATCGAAGATTCAGCAGAGCTTCAAATCACAGGGGTGGATAACCTGGTCAGGCTGGAGACCAGGAACGCAAACAGCGAAGGTAAAGGGATGATCACCATCCGCGACCTTATCAGGACGTCACTGAGGATGAGGCCTGAGAGGATAATAGTTGGCGAGGTAAGGGGCGAGGAGGCTCTTGATATGCTCCAGGCAATGAATACAGGTCATGACGGGTCATTATCCACCGGACATGCCAATTCTGCCGAAGACATGCTTAAGAGACTGGAAACCATGGTCGTCAGCGCTGCCCCAATACCTCTGGATGCTGTACGGCAGCAGATCGCTTCAGCCATAGACATAATGGTGCATCTTGCCAGGCTGAGGGACAAGTCCAGGAGAGTACTTGAGATAAGCGAAGTAGCAGGTTACAGCAACGGACGGATCATTCTGAATCCGCTGTTTGTATTTGAGGAGGCAGTACCGTGTAGCAGTGGTGGCCTGGACATATGCATCGGGGATACAGATGCGGACAATACGGGAACGGGATACGCCATAAGGCCGTATGTCTGCCGGACAGCGGGCGTTCAGGCAGCCGAAAGCCAACCCGTAACGGGCTGCCTCAAGTGGACCGGAAACATGCTTACCAGGACATTCAAGCTTAAAATGGCGGGTATCCGTTGTCGACTGGGCGGTGGTATGCAATGACGGATTACAGCGTATATGTTATGGGGACAAAGCAAAAGATGCTTTACATTTTGGCAGCGGCAGCAGTAATTTTTGCTGCAGGTTTTCTGTTCTACAGAAACGTACTCATATCTGTCCTTCTTACACCGCTTGCGCTGCTGTACCCTGGAATAAAGGCAAAGGACCTGGTTAAGCGAAGGAAGAAGGAACTAAATATCCAGTTTAAGGACCTGCTGTATTCCCTGGCTTCATCCGTTTCTGCGGGCAAATCCATCGAATCCGCATTCAGAGCGGCGCTGGAGGATCTCTCCGTGCTTTATCCGGAGCCGTCCACATATATACTTGCTGAAATCAGGAACATAATCAGCAGACTTGATACCAATGAGACGCTTGAATCCGCATTGACTGAATTTGCAGGCCGTGCAGGACTTGAAGATTTAGACAACTTTGTCAATGTCCTCAGTATAAGCAAGAGGACAGGCGGGAATATAGCCCAGATTATAAGAAACGCTTCATCGATCATAAGCGACAGGATAGAAGTCGGCCAGGAAATTGATATGCTGCTGGCTGAGCGCAGATTTGAACAGAAGGTGCTGAATGCCGTTCCGGTGTTTATGATAGCGCTGCTTTCAGCCAGTGCGCCGGACTATATGTACCCGATTTTCAATACAGCTGCCGGGCGGCTGACGATGACCATTGCCCTGGCAATGATGGTGTTGGCATGGTTCATCTCAGCGAAGCTGAATGATATAAAGGTTTGACCGGCTCAGCAGACGTTTTAGCCTGACTTGCCCAAAAGACCGGAAGTTTTTGCAGAAATATGCGTAAAGAGATGCAGAAAGACAGCTATACCATACCATAAAATTTCTTAACGTCACCAATGAAAAATCGCTATAAAGTGAAAAACACTGCCGAGAGATCAGACGATATTGTGGAGAGATCTGCCATGGCTGTTTTTTTCGCTGTTTTAATCATTATTTATTTAATATTGTGCTTTTTATCAAGGGGCAGGTATGCGGATATCATATGCGTGCTGGACAAAAAAGAGTTTCCGCTGAAAGGGCTCCTTCCGGTAAGCATGTTTATTCTGGACACTTTCAAGCACAGCTACAACACAGGATATGACAGGAAGCTGGCCATGGCAGTTGCTGAACTTTATGGGCACAGGAAAGCCCTGCTGATGCTCCGTGTACATTGGGGGAACAAAATATCGCTGGTACTTCTGGCATTGATGTTTGCCGGTTTTGTGGGGATTTTTGCCGATATCGACGGCGGTTATCTGTTTTTCTGCGTTCTGCTGGTTGCAGCATCTGTTGTGCTTAGCGACCGTGAACTGCATGAGAAAGTCAGGAAAAGACGTCAGGCGATCCAGCTCGAGTTCCCGGACTTTGTCAATAAACTGACGTTGCTTGTCAATGCCGGGCTGACTGTATCGAAAGCATGGGAGAAGGCTGCAATGGACTCTCAGCGGGAGACTCCGCTCTATAAAGAGCTATGCATCACGGTACAGGCTGTCAGGTCAGGAGTATCCGAACATAAAGCATATGAGGAGTTTGCAAAAAGGTGCCATGTCCCTGCAGTAACACGCTTCGTGACCGTAGTACTGCAAAACATCAGGAAAGGCAATTCAGAGCTTGTCCCAGTACTGAGGCTCCTGTCAGATGAATGTTGGGAGATGCGGAAAAATACAGCAAAGAAGTTCGGGGAAGAAGCATCGACCAAGCTGCTGCTGCCGATGATGCTGATGTTCATTGCAATACTGCTCATAGTCGGGATGCCTGCAGTCCTGGCCCTGAGAAATATATGAGAATCGGAGGTGGTATGATGAACAAACTGGTAAAAAGCTTCCTGAGCGAGGAGGATGGACTCGGAACAGTGGAAATAGTCGTTATTATCGCTGTTCTTGTAGGTATAGCGCTCATATTCAGAGATGCTATTATCAAGTTTGTTACTGACATCATGAAAAGCATCTTTGCTAGTGATTCTGTCACAAACGATGTAAACAGCCAGCTTATCAGACAAAACAACCAGATCAATTGAGAGAGCAGCATTTGACGGCTGCATACTAAAAGAAATGTTTTGGAGGAAGTCGGCTATGTCCGGGGTTGCTGCAGAAGCAGTTAAGGAACTGGAGTTTATATATGAAAGCGATGCTGCGTCCAGTTTTCTTGTAATCAGGTGTGCCGGGAACATCATAGGGTATCAGGCCGGCATGTTCGAAAACAATGATATCGAATACGTCATCCCGATGGAAATAGTAAAGAAAGAGGACGCCAACTACTTTTACTATAATATAACCTCCCGGATACCGTTATCGATATACCTGAAAAGGAATAAGCTCAGCAGGGAGGCTTTCCTCAGGCTGATTCTGAATATAACGGCCTGTATAAGCAATTCAGCCGGGTATCTGCTGTATCCGTCCAACTTCCTGATGAAACCGGAATTTATATATATCGATCCCGGGACGCTGGATGTCATGACCGTGTATATACCGGCAGAATTCCGGCATGATGATGCCGGGTCATTACAGACACTGGTTTCGGAGTTGCTGATGCAGCATATAAACGAAGAAGGTTTTTGCAGCGGTAATCTCGTCCAGCGCATACTATCGGAGGTAAATAGCGAAACATTCAGCATCAGGGGATTGATGACACTTGCAAACGAATTGCTGTACAGCCCGGACATCAAAGAGATACAAAAACCGATGTACCAGCCGGAAATATGTATCAAAATGGTTGAAGAAAATAGAGAAAAATATAGAATAGAGGAAAAGAAGGAAATGATGGAGAATATACGGAAGAAAAAACCATCGACCGCAGTTGCTATTGCAGTGTTGCTGCAGCTTGTCATGGGCATTGCGATATATATGTGCCGTGAAGTCATTGCCGGTACGGGAAATGATGCCACAGTAAATTATATTGCTGCCGCGCTGATAGTTCTTGCGATTGAAGTGCTGATCTTCAGGAAACTGCAGGCAATGAAACTGTTCAGTATCAGGGATATAGTCAGTACCAGGCCGGATAAGGACGGCGAACCGGATGCAATACCAGGCGAAGCAATGGCGCAAAATGCATTTATACAGACGACAGGTCATATGCGAAAGAGTCCGGCAGATTGTGAGACCGATAGTCGGAAGAATGCAATTGCGGAAAAGGCAGCCGCAAGGAATGATATTAGTATACCGCAAGGCGAAAGCGCCGAAGAAATCCGGACTGATCTGAAAGCGAAAGATGCGGCATTGCCTCCGGAGTCTGGAATACCCTGTTTTTCTCAGAAGACCGAAAGCCTTGAAATGCAAAATGAAGGTGAATTTGTACTGATAAATATGAACAGACAGCCGGGAGAGAAGAATATAGTGATCGACAGGGACGAATTTATCGTTGGCAGACTTGCCGGTCATGTGGACCATATACTGTACAGCAATGCCGTAGGTAAGCTGCATGCCGTTTTAATACGAAGGAATGGATGCTGTTATGTCAAGGATCTGAATTCCATGAATGGCACTTATATAAATGGCAAACGGATTGAGTGCAATAAGGAGATGCTGCTGAAAAACAATGACATCCTGAGGCTGGCAAACTGTGAGTTTATTTTTAGCTGCAGGCAGGAGAATAAACCTGTAAAACAGGATAATGACAAGGAGGCCGAAATATGTATGGCAGAAGGTTTGTATGGCATGGCAGGCATGTTATAAGGATTTGTACTGAAATAATTCTGATGGCCATGTTATTAGGTATTTTGGCATTGTTCCCGCCGACGCGCGCATATGCCGGTGAATCCGAAGGAATATATGAAAATGAAACAGCTTTCAGGATAAAGCCGCTTCAGGAAAAGCTTGCAGAATTAAAAGACGAAGAGATAGAAAACCTGCTGGACTCGTATGGGGACATGCAGTCTCACTGGAGCCGCAAAGAGGTCGGGATGCTGTCGCTGCTTGGCATTATAAATGGATATGACGGCATGTTTCATCCTGACGATCCGGTACAGGTCGATCAGTTTCTCAAGATGACTGTGAGGTCGATGGGATTTGCCCCGGGTGAGAACACGAAATACTGGGCTCAGAATTATATTGACACAGCACTTCAGCAAAAGCTGATCGCGAAAGGCGAGTTTTCCGATTACAGGCGTCCCATTACCCGTGAAGAGGCAACAAGGATCATAGTAAAGGCAACTCTGCTGAAAGAAGAGTTCCCCTACAATGACCCTTATAACAATCCGGATAATCTTGTGCGGTCCAAGATAAAGGATTATGCAAAAATAAAGGATGAAAACAAGCAATATGTGCTGCAGTCCTATGAGATCGGACTCATCAGGGGGGCAGGAGGCTGGTTCAGGCCGGCTGACACGCTGACGCGCGCGGAAGCGGCAACCATCATGATTAGATACCTGGATAACGCCTCGCGTGTGCCGTTCATTCCAGCAGAAGATGAGGTGTATACGTGTGTGAATCCAGATGGTACAGTTGTGACAGCGTGGCCGCCTTCGAAAAAAGAAATAATAGATGCTGCGAACGCGTTCAGAAATGTGGGTGAAAAATCAAAGGGGTTTGTAGCTTCCGGCTTCAGCGAGACAGGACATATTATATTTTATGACTTTTATGAAAGTGAGCAGAAGTACAGAGAAAATAGTATACTTAATATCCAAATGGCAATTTATTTTAATACAATAGATGATCCCAGTATAATGGATAATCCATATCATATAGTACTATATAATGCTGAGGCTGTACAACAACTCCACAGAGAAGTCGTATATGAAATGTTCAAGTTCTGGTTTAAAGCCGAAGCAAATAAAGCAATGGCGGAATATGATAGATATCTGGAATATGCAGTCTGCGGTGACCAGAAGCACCGTGTAGAAGAGATAACCTATAATGGCCGTGAAATGTTCTTTTATAAAGTCGGTGGCGATAACGGGTTCTCACTTTCGATCCATAGCCTGAAATAATAAAAGACAATTCAAAACAGAGAGGTAGCTGGTTGCTATGAAAAAGAAATTTTTCATATGTATACTTATTTTGTCCTTGCTGCTGCCAAATTTTACAACTGCAATGGATGATACGCGGTATTATGAAACAAGTTGCAAGTGGGAAACATATTTCGACAATCCAGAACTGTTTGAGAAACTATCTGGACTTCCATACGGAGTCACGCCCGTTGCGAAGGGACGGCCTTTCAACTACCGTATTTGGTTCGGAAAAGGTATCGTCGTGTACGGGACGCCAGAAGAGGCAAACGCCAACGAAAGCTACAGGAAGAATTACAAAGAGGATACTCTCAACGAAAACGGCATCGGTTTCTATAAAAAGCCGGGATATAAACGTGGTGAGTACAGGTATGACGGATATACCATCGAAGGGAATCTGTATGCCAATACGAATTTTCCTCCCGACGTAAAGAGGATAACACCGCTTGAAGATATTGCATGGATATACCATTACTGGGATAGTAAATATGTAAAAGACATTTTCAAAGGCGAACCTGTTATGCGTGTAAGCATTTATAATAAAGCTGCAATAAATAATGTTTCAGAGATAGAAAAGCGGACTCGAGAATGGATTAATAATGGCATAACCGAATTCAAGATTCGCAATGGCGTAACCGACGAGGGTTTAAAGCATACTGCCCCGGAACGAAAGCCTGACGGTACATGGGATTTCCACCACTTTCTCAATGTCCAGTCTGCGCCCTCGGCCAAGTTCAACGGGGAAGGCAGGATGTTCAGGTTTGACAGCAAAGGCAAATTGTTTTATATGGGGTTTACCATTAAAAAGTATCAGAAAGAGCATACCCCGGTGGAAGTCTCGGTAAAAGTGCTTAACCGGGATGAACTCAACTTTATCGACTATGGGAAAAACAACCCTGAAGGTTTCGAAAAGCAGGTGATCGGCGTAAAAGTCGAAGTGACTGCGAGACTTAAAGATGAAAAACATATGGAGGATCCGCTGGCCAGAGCCGTATACTATACCAGGGAAGACAGGGAGAAGTGGGAGGTCAGTCTGAACGGCGAGGCAGCCCCGCAGGAAGATATCCAGATTTTTGACAACATGGCAAAAGCCATATTCGTGGTCCCAATGACAAAAGGCCAGATAAAAGCCCTGGAAGGACGGAATTTCTCGTTCAGGGCAACAGCACGCTGCATATATTTCGACGGCAGGTACGACGAGGGAAGCGGCCAGTGCAATGCCAATTTCGATATAGAAGAATACGTTGTCAAAAATGAACCGCCATTTCTGATGGAGCCAAAGTGTGTCATACCGCAGACAGGTTTCGATATAGTGGAGTTCGTTGCATATGACGGCACGGACATGAATGGGATTGCAGAACGCAAAGTACTCATAAATGGCGTCGAAGTGGATGATGAATTCTTTTTCAGCGGGAAATTCATTTTTGGCGACGGCCAGGACGGTCTTAAGAAAATTGACGTATATTACACTGATTATGATGGGAATACCGCCTTTCACAGTACATGGGCTTACATATATAACACCAGGCCAACAGCACAATTCAGATTCTCAGGCACTTTCAAGCAGAACAGGAAGCTGACTGTCACGGATATATCGAATCTGGCGGGCAGTGATATCGTCAACAGTGCTTATCCGATCGACTCCTGGTCATGGAAGATCAGGGCTGTCAGCGGGGATCAGTCATCCATAAGGAAGAAAGATATCAGCAAAACTCAGAAGGATCTGCTGTTTAAAAAACCGGGTTCGTACGAGGTCGAGCTTACCGTTACGAATACGCTGGGCCGTGTATCTGAGCCATATATCATAAGGTTTGAGATTTTCCCCGACTATGAACCGGCACTGGAAATAGATCTCGACAATTCTGTGATCTCCAGGACGGAAACGGTCAGCGCCTGGAATTATAATGCATGCAGTACGGACAATGACATAATCAGTAAAAATATCATCGAACTCTGGTACGACAGTGACAATGACGGAGAATATGATAAACTGCTTGAGACATACGACGGAAGGAACGGTTTCCCGGAATTCTGTCCGGTTGGGCTTGGAAGATATAAATTTGTCAACACAGTAGAGGAAAGTTTCGGTGAAGATACGATCGAAGAGTTCATCACTGAAAGCGATCGTGTAACCAGGACCCTGGAGCGGGAAATACTGGTGGATAACATACAGCCCATGGCAGGCCTGTATATCAGTATGCCTCTCAACAGGCCGCAGATCGACACATTTATAATGCTGGACTCCGGGCTTGATGAAGAGGATGTGAGATATATAAAGGACAACAGGATCGAGATCAACAACTCTCTTCGCTCGGCCAACATTCTTTCTAATGTGGAGGTGTGGGACCTTCGCACATACAGGTATGAAATGCCGGCAAGCAAGTCTGTCCACACAGGGAGCAGTCTGCCCCCGGAAACAGTGGAGTACAGCAGCAACGGGTATTATGGGGTGCTGAAAAGGACAAGCTATATCAACAACAGGTATCAGACAGATGAAGGTTATTATGTTACAAAAGTGGATAAAAAGACCGTTACGGGAACGCTTTCGGGATGGTCTGAAGCTCAATTTGTTTATACCGCTGCCGGCTGGAGACAAATCTCGTCATACTCCACAGATCAGCCGACAATGACATATAACCAGGACGGTTACTACGGCGTGCTCAGTAAAGTATCATTCACGGTCGATACTGATAACGGCAGGCCTTCCGGATCGGGCAAAATCGGAGATACGTATACGTGGAGAAAAACATACACCGGGTACTACAGCGGCGAAGTGACAAAAACAATCTCAATTTGGGTCCCCAACCTGGTATGGCATGATGATTATACCGGATTCTATTCCGGAACCGTCAGTAAAGAGGTAAAGCAGCCATACACAGACCCGTTCAGGCCTACATCACAAAAATACATAGTATATATAGCAGGGGACAGCCTGCATGATATGAATGATCTGAGCTTTGCGCTGAACAAAAGCGGCGCCAGGTTGATACTGATCGGCCATGAAAGTATAAGACGGCAGGTCGGGCATGACCATTTCATAGAGAAAAGCAGACCTCTTGCCGAATTGATATCGGATGCCCTGGACATAATAGCCGATACCGGAGTTGCAGAAAAATATACTCTTCTTGCAGGGTTAGACGATCTGCACCTGAGTGTCGCGGATTTTGACGAAGAGAACGATCCAATAGCCGAGAGAAAATTCTTATATGTCCATGACCCGAACTATTTCGACAATGGAAGCGGCCTGGAACAGTTCTGCGCAGAACATTACTCTGACAGTGACGGATGGGTTGACATCTTCCTGACAAAACTGAACAAACCGGGCAAGTACACCATATACAGAAGGGTAAAGGATGACCCTTCTGAAGATCCGGCTTTTGACGGCTTTGACAGATACTCAGGCACACCGTTTGTCGAGGTCTATGCTCACAGAAAGCCTGTAGCCAGTGCTTCACTGGACTGGGATTATGATCCTGAAGAGAGTGTATACCGGACGACCTGGGTTGACAACTCCTATGATCCCGATCACCAGTACAGCAGGATGGACAAAGGAATAGTCGAAAGAAAGATCATGTACAGGGAAGCGGGAGGCATGTGGAACTACACGGTCCCGGATAAACTGAAGCCAGGGACATATGAACTGTATTATTATGTAAGGGACCCTGAAAACACGTGGTCGGATCCTTTCATAATAAATTTCAGACTTGAAGAGGCGCCGCCGATACAGTTCGACGCATCACTCCGGGCATTGGACAATGCGTTCAGCCTTTTGGGCATCCCTGCGTCTGAAAAACTTGAGGCTTATGATATCCGGACGCGTTACCCGGGCAATTTGAAACTGGAGATGGCATTATTCAAAGGAGCCCTGAGGGAATCACAGGTCAAAACAGTAGTTTTCGGAAACGATACGGGTACAAGGGTGAATAATGATATATATTGGAACAATGTGATATATACGATCCCTGCAGACCTTCCGGACGGAATATATGATTTCAGGATTTCCGCTGTGGCTGATGATGGGAAAAGCGCTGCAAAGAGTTTTCCGGTGACGGTTTCAACGCCGCTAAACCTTGTCCCTCATATGCCCGCAGAATTGTCAGGAGGCGCGAGAGCGCATGTATCCGCTGAAACATCCAAATATGCGGGTGCTGTCAGCATTACACTGTTCCATGGTACTGAACATGCCAGGACATTCAGCCTGACAGGTCCGGCTAATGCCGCAGGAGCGGTAAAAGACTGGGAAGGTATTGTTTCTGTGCCCTATGGCATACCAGACGGTGAATACACGGCCAGATTTACGGCAACTGCGCCGAATGGCAAGACCCAGAGCAAGGATGTACGGTTCAGCTTAACAAACATAGCCATAACAGACGTGAAGCTGAGCGGATACTGGAACCATTGGAGAGGACAGACTGACATCTTCGGCAAAAGGATGACCGTGGAACCGCACAGGTTCCTGTCGCTGGAGTGCATCAAGGTCGATGTCAGGACCAAGGGTGACCCGGAGAAAGTAGTGATACGGTTCAGCCCGGAACTTGAGGCGATGCGATATACTGATCCCAACGGCCACACCTACGACTACGGCAAAGACTTCTTCGGCTACCAGGTCAGGTTCCCGGAAGATTCCACATTGACAGTCACCGACAACCAGGCACAGTGGGAGTATTATCTGCCGCTGGCTCCTTCCACCAAGGATTGGGACAACCGAAGGCTCAGGCCGCAGTACCGTATGACGGTCACGGTATATAAAGGGGAAAGCTTTGCTGAATACGTGATCGACGATATAGACATTACCGGTAATGTCTACGATTTGACCTATATCCAGCCGAAAAGATGACAAATTTTAGTAGTTCTCATAATGGAAATGCTTAAACGGGGAATGCTAAAATGAAGTTGTAGGGAAATAATTCGCTTGTTCGGGCATCAGATGAAAGAGGTGCGGCATATGTCCATTCTGAGGAATGCGAAGATATTCGCAGGCAGTTCCGGCAGGGTTTTTGCCGAAAAAATGTGTGAGTTCATCGGGGGCAGGCTATCAGAATCGGAAGTAATCAGATTTTCCGAAGGGAATACGTATGTCAAGGCATCGGAGACTGTAAGAGGCATGGACGTTTACCTTGTCCAACCCATCGGTTTGAGGCCCAACGACGAATTCGTAGAGATACTCTTCTGGGCGGATGCCTTCAAAAGAGCCAGTGCCAATACGGTTACGGTGATAATGCCGTATTTCGGCTATGCTAAGGCTGACAAGAAGGATGAACCCAGGGTATCGATCAGGGCAAGGGTCTGTGCGGAGTGTATGGAGCTTGCCGGTGTTGACAGGATCGTAACGATGGACCTGCACAGTCCGCAGGTACAGGGATTTTTCAAAAAGCCGCTGGACCATCTGAGGGCGCTTCCGGTGCTGTGCGAATATATCAGGGCAACTGTCAATGATACCCTGGTGGTCGTGTCACCCGATGCCGGATTTGCAAAACAGGCCAGGAAATATGCGGATTACCTGGGTGCTTCCATTGCGATAGGTGACAAGACCAGGCGGGCCCATGACGAAAAAGCGCAGATCCTCGACCTTATCGGAGATGTTGCCGGAAAAACTGCGCTGATCGTGGATGACTTCACCCTCAGTGCCGGTACCCTGGCCGATCTGTCGCACTTGCTGAAGGAGCGGGGTGCGGTCAGGATAATAGCGTGTGTCACCCATCTGCTGCTAAGTGAAAAGGGTGTAGAGAGGATAAACGGGAGTCCCATCGATCTTGTGATCGGAACAGATTCCGTCGAGAACAGGAACCTGCTGAAATCGGACAAAGTAAGGCTGGTATCGGTGGCGCCCCTTTTTGCACAGGCTCTGATCAGGATCCACAATAACGAGTCGGTAAGCCCGTTGTTTACGAATATTTCTGAGAACGTAAAGTACCAGTCGTACAGGTGAAATTAAGTTTAAGCCTGGTCCCGCAGACATATTGCATATTCTTACGGTATAGTTTAGTGTAAGAAAGTGGTGCACAGAAAGGCGGGATCAATATGTGGACGAGGGCCGAACTGAAGTACAGGGCAAGGGAGGCTTTGCGCGGCAACTACTGGAAGGCCTTTCTTGTCAGCCTTGTGATCATGATCGCGACGGAAGGATTAGGAGGCGGTTCAGGAAGAGCCGGTCATGATGAGATATCATCGTCCGGGGGAAGTTTCTTCGGCAGTATCGGCAGTATTGAGTGGGCCGCTGTAATCGCAGCCATTCTGGGGTTTTTTGCGACAATATTCGTAATATCGCTTGCACTGCAGATATTTGTGATGAATCCGCTGGAGGTAGGCGGAAGGAGGTATTTCATCCGTACTGCTCAGTACATGGACAACAGCAGATGTTTCAGGTTCGCTTTCAATGGGCACAATTATCTCGGTATTGTCGGAGGTATGGCGCTCAAGGACCTGTACCTGTTCCTGTGGACACTTCTGCTCATAATCCCGGGAATCGTCAAGTCGTATGCTTACAGGATGGTCCCGTATATACTGGCCGATAATCCCAATATAGGGGCGGGAAGGGCCATCGAACTGAGCGAAAGGATGACATATGGCCATAAATTTGATATATTTATACTTGACCTGTCATTCCTGGGCTGGTATCTTCTTGGCTTGCTTTGCCTGCTGGTAGGCGGTTTGTTTGTCAAGCCGTATGAGTATGCGACAAATGCCGAGCTTTACCTTACCTTGAGGCGGAACGCCATTGAAAGCGGTTATTGCACCCCCTGGGAACTTAACCTATATGATCCTGTCCATGATGAGTATGATTTATGATATAATTTGTGACATGATAACTTATGCTGTCAGGGAGGATGGTACAGGTGTGGCTGGATAAACTGGAAAAGAAGATAGGGAGGTACTGCATCAGGAATCTGATGCTTTACATCACTACTTTGAACGGTGTGGTGTTCGTCCTGACGTATCTGGCTCCTGAGCTTAACTTTGTGAACAAGCTGACGCTTGTGCCTTCTCTTGTGATGAAGGGCGAAGTATGGAGGCTCGTCACGTTCCTGTTCATTCCGATGAATTTCAATCCGGTATGGGTGATATTTTCATTGTATTTTTATTATATGATCGGTTCGTCACTTGAACATGAATGGGGTTCATTCAAGTTCAATGTGTACTATTTAGTCGGGGTGCTGGGAACCATAGCGGGCGCTTTCCTTGGAGGATTGGGGACTTCCACGTTCCTGAACCTTTCCTTGATATTTGCCTTTGCATACCTGTACCCGAACTACCAGCTGGTGATTTTCTTCTTCTTCCCGGTAAAGATAAAATACCTTGCAATATTCTATGCCGGCGGGCTCGTGCTTACGTTCATGCTCTCGCCGATCATCGGCCTGATCACGATTTTGGGCTCTGCGTTCAACTTCATACTGTTCTTCTGGAAGGACATATATTACAGACTGAAGTTCAACCGGAAGGCCTATATGAGCCAGAAGGAGTTCAAGGCGAAGATACCGAAGATACACGTGATGCACCGGTGTACGATATGCGGAAAAACCGACGTCGAGGACAGGAATATGGACTTCCGGTACTGTGTGGAATGTGAAGGCGACTATGAATATTGCATGGACCACCTGTACAACCATGAGCATGTAAAAGCAAACGCATCCGCAGGCAATGACGACAGTACGGGAAATGACGGCAACATGGGAAATAACGGCGGAAATGCCAGAGCGAACTGATAAGTACGGATACAATCAAAAACCGGAATAATATCATCAAAAAACCGGCTTAAAACTCAGCCGGTTTTTCATTCGTAATCCCAAACTCGTAAAGGATCGCTTTTACTATCCGCTGGGAGGCTTTACCGTCGCCATAAGGATTTACGGCCTTTGCCATTTTTTCATACTCGGCCGGATCATCCAGAAGCTGCGAGGCAAGAGCCTTTATCCTTTCACGTTCGATGCCTGCCAGCTTGACGGTGCCGGCTTCCACAGCCTCGGGCCGTTCGGTTTCCTTTCTCATTACGAGTACCGGTTTGCCCAGGGCGGGAGCCTCTTCCTGCAGGCCCCCTGAATCAGTCATGACTATGTAGGACCTTGCCATCAGGTTGTGCATATCCTGGACATCCAGGGGGTCTATAAGGTGGACCTTCGGGTTTGAGCCTAGTATCCTGAATGCCGTTTCACGTACTGCCGGGTTCAGATGCACGGCATATATCACGCATACATCGTCATATTCGGAGGCGATGTCGTTCAGGGCGAGACATATTTGCTCCAGCGGGCTGCCGAGATTCTCGCGCCTGTGGGCCGTTACGGCTATGACTCGCCTGCCTCTGATGTCTATTTTGCGCATTTCGTCGCTGTTGAAAACATAGTCTTCTCTGACAGTGGTCTGCATCGCATCGATGACGGTGTTGCCTGTTATGTAAATTTTGTCCGGGTTTATGCCCTCACTAAGGAGGTTGGACTTGTTAGATGGCGTAGGGGCGAAGTGCAGGTCGGCAAGTGCCGCTGTGAGCTTCCTGTTCATTTCTTCCGGGAAAGGGGAGTATTTGTCGAAAGTCCTCAGCCCGGCTTCAACATGGCCGATGGGTATTTTTTTATAAAAGGCGGCAAGCGATGATATGAAGCATGTGGAAGTATCACCGTGCACCAGGACCATATCCGGCCTTTCTCTTTCCAGGACGACCGAGAGCCTGTCCAGGGTCCTCGCCGCTACCTGCTCCAGTGTCTGCCGGTCCAGCATGATGTCAAGGTCGATATCCGGTTTTATCCGGAATATGTCCAGCACCTGGTCCAGCATTTGCCTGTGCTGGGCAGTCACGCACACGACCGGTTCTATTTCGGGACATTTCCCGAGCTCCTTGACCAGCGGCGCCATTTTCACCGCATCTGGTCTTGTTCCGAATATGGGCATTATTCTAAGCTTTCTCATTTGGTTACCCCATCTGACTGCTTTTTTATATCAGTATCCGGGACTGCTGGTTTTGAAGGGCCGTCATCTGTCGTTTTTCTGTCATCTACCAGTCCGCGGTCATTTATGTATTTCGCGCCGCCTGCGACGAAAATCGCTGCCGCGAGCAGCATGACGATCGCGCTCAAAGCGCCCCTGTCGGCAAGGACGATGGCGCATAGGCCCAAAGATGCGCTGGCGGTATATAATATCAGGACGGACTGCCTCTGGCTCAGCCCCATATCGATGAGCCTGTGGTGCAGATGTCCTCTGTCGGCCTGCATTATGGACTTGTGCCTGAACAGCCTTCTTATGATCGCAAACGCCGTATCGAACAGCGGCAGGCCGAGCACCAGCAGCGGTATCACTATCGATATTGCGGCGTACGACTTCATTACGCCCTGGATCGAAATAACGCCAAGCGTGAAGCCGAGGAAAGCCGCTCCTGTTTCACCCAGGAAAATTTTCGCCGGGTTGAAATTGAATGGGAGGAAACCCAACGTGGATCCTGACAGTGCTGCCGTTATCAATGCGATATATACTGCTTTTGCAGGGTCCAGGTCTGCCCGCAGCAGCGTAACGAAAAAGAGAGATAGCGATGATATGGAGGAAACTCCTGCAGCGAGGCCGTCCAGGCCGTCGATCAGGTTGATGGCATTCGTTATTCCTACTATCCATATTATTGTCAGCGGTATCGATATATATGGACTGAGTTCTATATATTTGTCATCACCGAACGGGTTGGTCACAAGTGATATCCTTGTCCCCGAAATCGCTACTGTGCATATGGCAGCTACCAGTTGGAACGAAAGCTTGGCCCACGGCTTCAGAGTCCTTGTGTCGTCGAGTATGCCCATGACCATGATGATCGCTATACCGGATACAAGACCCAGCAACTCTTTGCCCGGAGTAATGATGTTGGATGCGGTCGCCAGGTCGAACACGAGCGATATGATAAAACCGCAGATGATGGCAAGTCCGCCCATCAGGGCAATGGGCTTTTTATGCATCCTGCGGTCATCCTTCGGAACATCGACGCCGCCGACCTTGAATGCGAGTCTTCTTACTATGGGTGTTGCTGAAAATGATATTATAAAAGCTAGCGTGAATGTGATTACATATTCAGTAATATATGACAAATCGGACACACCTGCCTATACTCTGACCACTCTTACACCGGCTTCCTTCAGCAGTTCCATCGCCAGGTCGTCGGGGTAGTCACCTTTGAAAACTATTTTCTTGATACCGGCGTTGATTGCCATCTTTGCGCACAGTACACATGGCTGGTGGGTAACATAAAGTGTACCGCCATTCACGCTGGTACCTGAGTAAGCAGCCTGTACCAGGGCATTCTGTTCGGCATGGATAGCCCTGCATAACTCGTGGCGCTGCCCGGATGGTATCCCCATTTGCTCGCGGAGGCAGCCTACTTCGGAGCAGTGCTTACAGCCGGATGGCGCTCCGTTGTATCCTGTGGCGAGTATACGCTTGTCCTTTACGATCAGCGCTCCCACCTGACGCCTGAGACATGTCGATCTTTCTTTGACAAGTTCGACGATCCCCATGAAATATTCGTCCCATGATGGTCTCATGTTATTGCCTCCCCAAAATAACCATATCTTGACCCCGCAATGCAACGGGACATGGTAACCAGGCCAGTTTCCGAGAGCTGTCCCTTTTTAAGACGTCCTTTTGGATGCCATACCCGCTTTTTGAGAACTGTCCCCTTACTTGGTACCGAAAAGTCTGTCGCCGGCGTCGCCCAGACCGGGGACGATGTATCCGTGATCGTTGAGCTTTTCATCCACTGCGGCGCAGTAGATCTCCACATCGGGGTGGTCCTTGTTTATTCTTTCTATGCCTGCTTTTGCAGCTATCAGGCACATCAGTTTTATGTTCGACACGCCTTTTTCCTTTATGAACCTGATCGCTGCTGAAGCTGAACCTCCGGTCGCGAGCATTGGATCAAGCACTACGATTTCGCGCTCGTGAGCGTCAACAGGCAACTTGCAGTAATACTCGACCGGCTCCAGCGTTTCAGGATCGCGGTAAAGCCCGATATGGCCAACCTTTGCCATTGGCAGCAGGTTCAGCATCCCGTCCACCATTCCGAGCCCAGCCCTGAGTATCGGTACGATGCCAAGCTTCTTGCCGGATATCACCTTTGTTTTTGCTATACCGACAGGTGTCTCTATCTCAACTTCCTTAAGCGGCATGTTCCTTGTGACTTCGTAGCCCATGAGCATGGCGATCTCTGATACCAGTTCCCTGAATTCCTTGACGTTTGTGTTTTTGTCCCTCAGTAAGGAGATCTTATGCTGTATCAGCGGATGATCAAATACGAATACTTTTTCCATATGCAGCACCTCCGGTTATGTATGTGTTTTTGAATACTTACTCTCAATGTCGGCGAACTTGTCCACTCTTTGCTTGTGTCTTCCTCCCAAAAAAGAGGCGTTCAGCCAGGCATCGACTATATCGATCGCAAGGCCTACGCCCAAAACCCTTGCCCCGAGGGCAAGAACGTTCGCATCATTGTGCTCCCGGCTCATCCTGGCCATGTATGTATCGGTACACAGAGCAGCTCTGATGCCCGGGACTTTGTTGGCTGCTATGGAAATGCCGATACCTGTTCCGCAGATTATGATACCTCGTTCGTGGGTGCCTGAAGCTACTGCCTCGGCCACCTTGAGCCCGTAATCGGGGTAATCCACGGATGTAGTACAGTCACATGTACCAAAATCCTCGAACGGGACGTTGATCTCTTCAAGATGCTTTATTATCTCGCTTTTCAGGCTGAAACCTGCATGATCGCTTGCTATAGCCAACATAGTACCACCCTCCTGCCAACTTCCTATTCAATTTTATATTATCGATATATTAAAGTCAAAGCGCTATCGACTATTTTAACTTTTCTATAAGTTTTTCGACAGCCTGCGATAATATTTCGGCACAATGCTTATATACCGACTCATCACCGCCGTAAGGATCAGTTATGTCTCCGTCGGTCCCACAGACATATTCTTTCAATGTGAAGACTTTTTGATACGCTTCCGGGTACATTGACAGAATGTACTGCCTGTGGATCCTTTCCATGGTCAGTATCAGACAGGCTTCCTCTATATCTGCGTGAGACAGTCTCTTTGATGCATGGTATGACAGATCGGCGCCGGGATAACCTTCCATTGCTTTTATCGCGTTGATTGACGCCGGGCTGCCTTCTGCGGCTGCCAGGCCGGCTGAAGCAGCCGTATAACCGATACCGGCCGTTGCCGCCAGACGGTTGAACAGCGCCGCTGCCATCGGGCTCCTGCATGTGTTGCCTGTGCATACGAAAAGGATCTTCTTCATGACGACTCCCTTACAGTTTTACTATATTACCGCCCGCTGCCTTCATAAGCCTGTTCATGACTGCCTGTCCGATCCCCCTGATATCGGTGGTTTCGGCCATTATCACTTCGACGCCTTTTTCGTCGAATTCCCTGAGGCAGCGGAACAGGTTTGCAGCAAGCGTCTTTGGTTCCTTTCTGCTGCCGAGAGAGAGTATCTTGCAGTAGGAATAGAGTGAAGATTCATACAGCCCGGCTGTCTCGTCTGTGACGAGTATGCCCACGGCTGTGCCTTCCTTATGATATAGCCCCGCTCTTTTGCTTATTTCTGCGGCGACCTTTTCCGGATCGCCCTGGATCAGGAGCATAGTTGCCTTCGGAGAATAATGCCTGTATTTCATGCCGGGAGATTTCGGCGTGCCGGCCATGTCGGAGATACCCGGCGTCTGGTCGCTGATGACATTGCCCAATACATGCCTCAGCTGCTCAAGCGTGACTCCGCCGGGCCTGAGTATAACAGGCGGGTCGACCGTGATATCCAGCACTGTGGACTCTACGCCTACTTCTGCGTTGCCGCCGTCTATGATAACATCTATTTTCCCCATCATGTCCTCGATGACATGCCTTGCAAGTGTCGGGCTTGGCCTCCCTGAACTGTTGGCGCTCGGGGCTGCTACCGGCACTCCTGCTTTTTTTATAAGAGCGGATGCGATGGGGTGGGAAGGCATCCTGACCGCAACTGTGTCCAGACCTGCCGTGACGATATCGGGTACCAGCGAAGACCTTGGCATCACAAGAGTGAGAGGACCAGGCCAGAACGCATCCATCAGCGCCTGTGCAGTTCCAGGGATGCTGTCCGTCAGGTCTTTTACCGCGGCTGTATCTGCTATATGTACTATCAGCGGATTATCAGAAGGGCGGCCTTTTGCCCTGTAGATGGATTTGACGGCCTCTTCGTCCAGCGCATTGGCGCCCAGACCGTATACCGTTTCAGTAGGGAAGGCGACCAGGCCTCCGGATCTCAATACCTCTGCAGCCTGATCCAGTTGCTTGTCCCAATTGCTGGTGCTAGTGTCTATCTTTATTATCTGTGTCTTCAAGCTATGCGACTCCCTTTTCCTTTGCCATTGATAATGTCGTTTGATACGGGAAAATTATCCTGTCACCGTAAATTTTCCCTTACCTCAGGTGTTATAAACCGATATTATTATACCACATAATATCCCCAAAACATTTGCCAATGACGACAGTCTTCCGAGATAAAGCCGTTTCGATTCGGGGACCAGTTCGCCGTAAATGATATACAACATTGCTCCGCCGGCGAATCCAAGGCAGGCTGCGGTCAGGCTGTCCGAGACAGATCCGAGCACTGCGCCAAGCAGTGCTCCAAGGCCCATCGGCACGCCGGAAAGCACCGTATACGCAAAGGCCTTGAACTTTGAGAAGCCTCCTGCTCTCATCGGGACAGCCATGGCGATCCCTTCAGGGATGTCGTGGATGATTATCACGGCGGTGATCGTTACTCCCAGGCTGGTGGAAGCTTCAAAACCCGAACCTACTGCAAAACCCTCCGGGAAATTATGCATCGCAATGGCTATTGCCATCAGGATACCGGCCCGAAGCAGTCCCGTATTCTGACCTTTCCCCAGCGACCGGGATTTCTTCAGAAAGCTTTCGATAGCAACTACCGTCAGGATACCGGTGATTATGCCCAAAAATGTGAAAACAGTCCCTCCAAGGCTGAATGCCTCCGGCAGCAGTTCAAAACAGACTACTGCGGTCATCAGTCCGGCTGAGAACTCCAATATGGTGCTCATGATACGGTTGCTCGTCTTTGAGATCAGAAACGCCGAAAGGCCGCCGATACCGGTTCCGGCAAGACCTGAAAACAATCCCAGGAATGTGATTTTGAGCAAGTGTCCCATACAGCCCTCCAGTACTGCCGATCAGTATCCGTTCGATTTATGGGCCAATATTGTATGGCAGCAGCCCGGGCAAACCAATACATGCGATTCAGGCCGGCGCAAAACCAATGCCGGTATGGCTGTGGTTCACATAAACGGATACATGCACGACTTGTGTGACATTTAAATGTTTATTCACAGGAGGGCTTGTATTATTAGTATTTTGGTCAATCTTCGCCGCCGGCGGCGCTGCCAAGTTTTTGGGACTGGTCCGCCGTTATCAGCGCATCGATGAGTTCATCGAGATCTCCGTCCATTATTTCGCCGATCTTGTAAAGGGTAAGGCCTATCCTGTGGTCAGAGACCCTGCCCTGCGGGAAGTTGTAGGTGCGGATCCTTTCGCTTCTTTCGCCGGTCCCGACCTGGGATTTGCGGGTCTGCGCTATTTCAGACTCCTGCTGCTGCTGGGCCATCTCGTAAAGTTTCGAACGGAGGATCCTCATTGCCTTGTCCCGGTTTTTATGCTGTGAGCGCTCATCCTGGCATGTCACGACTATGCCCGTGGGTATGTGGGTGATCCTTATTGCCGATTCGGTCTTGTTGACATGCTGGCCGCCTGCGCCTGATGCGCGGTATGTGTCAATCTGCAGGTCGTTCGGATCTATCTGTACATCGACTTCATCCACTTCGGGAAGAACGGCCACAGTGACTGTGGAAGTATGGATCCTGCCGCCGGCCTCAGTGACCGGTACGCGCTGGACGCGGTGCACTCCGCTTTCATATTTCAGCCTGCTGTAGGCGCCTTTTCCTTCTATTGAAAATATGACTTCCTTGATGCCGCCGATCTCGGTTTCATGTATATCCAGTATCTCCGATTTCCACTGATGCCTTTCGCAGTATCTCGTATACATCCTGAACAGGTCGCCTGCAAAAAGGGCAGCTTCTTCTCCGCCGGCTCCTCCGCGTATCTCGACGATGACGTTCCGGTTGTCGTTGGGATCTTTCGGTATGAGCAGCTGCTTGAGCTCATTTTCGATAGTTCCAAGCTTTGTTTTCGCTTCGTCCAGTTCGCTCTGGACAAGCTCGCGGAATTCCTTGTCGGAGTTTTCTTCCAGGAGTTCCCGCGTCTCTTCGATATCTTTCTTCGTCTTCTTATATTCACGATATTTGGATACGATCTCTTCAAGCCCGGAAAACTCTTTCATCAGCTTTCTGTACTCGTCCTGATCCGCTATCACCTGGGGATCGCTGAGCTTCATGCTTATCTCTTCATACCTGTTTTCCGCTGCATCAAGCTTGTCAAACATACTGCACCTCATGACTAAAATTATCGGTGTTTTATTATAGCATAGACCGGATGTAATATCTATATAGATCGGTCCGTGATGCATTCTTTGTAATGCTCCTGGTTTCATGCCGTTACAGGCTGCGGCAGAAATCTTGCGGCGTTCGTACAAAAAAGGCAGGACAAAACAGGCCGGATAAAGGAAAACGGGCCGGGCAGGACATTGCAGCCTGCCGCGGCCCGTTTCGATTGTTGTTTGTGATCAAATTATCGGATATGGAGGGTTTCGCCATGACAATTTGATCACAACGTGCTTATACCGTGGTGATTTGATTGTTTGCGGTTATTTGATCACTTCGATGTAGCCGTTTGATGTCTCCGCCTGGATATTGACCTTCTGGGCGGCCGCAGCGTAGTTCTCGGTCTCGGCGTCCGCCTGCCTGTTGAACCTGTCTGTCCTCATGGCATTGCGGTAAAGGAGATTCGGTATCAGCAGGTTTATATCGCCGTTCGAGGTCCTTGCACTGATCTTGTAGCCTTTATTCTCAGAGTCGTTCATATTGGCCTTGATGTTGGCATTTGATGTCCTGAGATTCAGTTCGGCCACATTCTCGTTGTCGTAGTTCTGTACATTGTCGACCAGGATCTTGCCGTTGGATGTTACCGCTGTAAGCTTGACAGCCTTGAGGTTCTTGATCTCGATAGTAGCGTTTGATGTGCCGAAATTGACATCCCGGCCGATGATGTAATTTGCGCTTACCTTTGCGTTCTTGGTCTCGGCGGCGATCCTGCCGCTGTTTACGCCCGTCAGGTCGATGACTGCATTCTTTGTAACGCTCACAAATTCTTCAGATGTTACGTCTTCCACATAGATCTTGCCGTTCTTGGTCTCAAGAGCGACCTGGTTGAATTTCACAGCGGGAAGAAGAACATCGTATGAAACGCTCAGATTGTAAGTATCCGGTTTGGCCAGCTTTACTGAAACAGTTCCGTTCTCGTTGGAGAATGCAATGGCGTTTTTGGCATTTTCCTGCGGTGTGCGGATCTTTGCCGTTATGAGTATTTTGTCTTCCTGGTGTTTTTTCACCGTGACCTGGCCGTTCGTGGCCTGGAGTTCCAGGTTCATGCCTTCTGCCGCCGCCACTTCATACTGCTGCTCTTCTGTCACGCAACTGCCGAAGATATTGAATGCGCTCGTGTCGATGATGCTTCCGATGAAATCCGCCACCTTGTCGGCGATCCCGAATGCGGCCGTGGCGACATTTTTGCCGAATTTCTCAGCCTTGGCGCTGAACTCTTCGACCATCTTGTCAAAGTCGTTCTGATTGTAATTTTTGGAGAGTTCGCGCCTCCACTCATCGATCCTTTCCCTTACCTTTGCCACCTCATCATAGTAGTTGCGCTGCGGCGGCTTCGGTCCGCGGAAGGCCCTGGGGCCCGTACCGTAGCAGGGAGGTTCCTTTTTGGCTTCCAGTGCTTCAAGCAGCTTTGCGGCCTCTTCGCTGTTGATCCTGCCCTCCTGGAGCATTTTAAGTATCATCATTTTTTCTTCACTTATGGACATTTTGATACCTCCTGTTTGATAATGTTCGTCGATCATGTTATTTCAACAACTCTAGTGCCTCTTCCACTGAAATCAGCCCGTTATCGAGCATATCAAGTATTTCCATCCTTTTTTGGCTTTCAGGGTTTTCATAGCTTTGCATGCCGTATCCCAAAGCGTTTGCGGCGTCTTCAAGCCTGCTTTTCACTGTCGGGTAAGAAATGCCTAGTTCTCTCTCCACCTCCTTGATATTGCCTCTGCATTTGATAAATGTTTCGATGAATGATTTCTGTTCCGCTGTCAGCCTGCAGAACCTGCACAGCGTGAAATGTCCTTCGATTTTTGTATCGCAGTTGCTGCAATATATTGCAGTTACTTCAGTATCCTGTCCGCAGACCGGGCACCTGCCCAATGCCTCTTTCTTCATAATAAGCACTCCTTATACGCAAGATGTATTATGTGCATTAAGATTATTAAAGTGCATATTAATTATTTTGACCTTCCATTTTATATTTTATATTTACAGCTTTTTCTTGTCAAGGTTCGTCGGGCAAGTACCTTAAAAATATCAAGCCATATCTTAATTTATTTAATGTTTCAATAAATTATACGTGATAATAAGTTTATTGTCTCACTAATTTTAAAATTTATTTTAGTTTGCCGAGGCCGATAATGCAGCCAGGAAACGAAGCATGCAACGGGTTTCCGCTGCTTTACAAAACAGAGCATAAAAGGTATGATGACAGGGGCGATAAAATGTTAAGCTGAAGAGAGGAGGAGCTGATATGAAAGTAAGGAAATCCTGTAATCTGGCAAGACTTTATAAAGGGCCGGATCACCCTATAGACAGTACCTTTGCAGAACTGAGACTAATCAAGGCTGCCTGCGAGGGAGACGTAGAAACTGCCGTTTCGCTCTTTCATGAAAAAAAGCTGTTTGGAAATGATCCCTGTGCGATCGATACACCGTATAAACGGTTCGAGGGACTGGAAGGTGTTAGGGAGTTCATAAAAACCTGGCTGCCTGCATTCCATGCGAACAGTGGCGAGGTGATCCCGGTAATACAGACGAGAGCAAACGGCCGTTCTGTTACTGAACTCCAGGTAGATTTCGTTGTGGACGGTGAAATAGAGCAGGTGCCGATGTTTGTGGTAGGGGATCTAAGGACGCAGGATACGCTGGATGAAGTACGAATTTATTTTCATTGCTCCAATGTACCGGGTCTTCAGGCCTACAGGAAACCTATGTTCAAATCGGCGCACCTCGAAATGGGAGATCCCGGACTATTGACCGGCGCTGTAAGAGAATATTATGAAGCGCTGCACCGGGCTCCTTCTTTAGACGTCGACAGGATAATTGGCTGTATGAGCGAGAACTGCATATTTGGCGGTTATGAACCTTACAATTCGGATCACAAGCCGGCCGCCACCCTGGCCGAAATCAGGGAAAAATACGAGTATATGTCGAGGTATATTCCAAGATGCGTTGGAATGCGTTATGAAACTATAATCGATAACGGGCGCACCTGTGTCATAGAGTGGGTGCATATCGTATCGAGAGCAGGACAGGAAGAAATGGCGAGAGTCGCAATGTCCGGTATTGCCGCATATGAACGTGGTGATGACGGCCTTCTCTGTTCGATCCGTATATGTGATTATGCGGGACTGGAGCGTACGATAGACTGGACTAAAACCCCTTTGACAAAAGAGGAGGCGCAAAGGATAAATTTCGTAGAAGAATTTCCGCAGGGTGTCGGCTTGAAAAAGTAATACGTTGATGGTGTCTGCGAAGAGACACTTACCGCCGGACGCTTTTACTGAAAGATAACAGGAGTTTTATACGGGCAATGCCGTCAAACTTTTTCACGCTGTCTATGCAAAAATAAACGGGCCGATTCTGTATTGCCCGTTTATTTTTATAATTTAGCTACCGTGTTCAGATTTTGAATAGTTTAAAACTTGGTTTAAAGTTCCCGCCGGCCTTCGAGCGCCTTTGCGAGCGTAACTTCATCGGCGTACTCGAGATCGCCGCCTACAGGGATACCGTGGGCGATCCTTGTGATCCTGATGCCTATCGGCTTCAAAAGCTTCGAGATATACATGGCCGTGGCTTCACCCTCGACATCGGGGTCCGTGGCCAGTATGACTTCCCGTATATTGCCGTCGCGTATCCTCTGCAGAAGCTCCTTTATCCTGATGTCTTCAGGACCGATACCTTCCATGGGGGATATGACGCCATGCAGCACATGGTATACACCGTTGAATTCCCTGATCCTTTCCATGGCGACTACGTCCTTGGGGTCTTCCACGACGCATATGATGCTGTGGTCACGCTTTGCGCTGCCGCATATGCTGCAGGGATCGGTTTCAGTTATATTGCTGCATATGGAACAGTAACGCGTTTTCAGCTTTGCTTCCCTAATCGCGTTGGCCAGCGCTTCCGATTTTTCGGCCGGCAGGTTCAATATATGGAAAGCCAGCCTCTGTGCCGATTTATGGCCTATCCCCGGAAGCTTTTCGAGTTCTTCTATCAGTCTTGCGATTGGTGGTGAATAAAGATGATTCATGTCAGAATAACCCGCCCAGTCCTAATCCTCCGGTCAGCTTCGCCATCTCGGAACTGACCATTTCTTCAGCCTTGCGGAGTGCTTCGTTAACTGCCGCCAGGATGAGGTCCTGGAGCATTTCCACATCATCGGGGTCAACGACGTCGGGATCTATCGTTATTTCCTTTATTTCCTTTTTGCCTGTGGCAACTACCTTGACTGCACCGCCTCCGGCAGTTGCTTCAACTATTCTTTCCTGGAGCTCGGCCTGCAGTTTTTCCATATCTCTCTGCATTTTCTGAGCCTGTTTCATGAGATTGTTCATGTTCGCGCCACCGAAGCCCGGGAATCCGTGCTTTGCCATAATTGGCACCTCCGTCTTCTTATTTGGTATGACAGGTATATTATATATATTAGCATCCGGCCGTTCAAGGGTGTCTGGTTGCGGACGACAAAAGCATCAGGCTTCGCCGTCAGGCTCCGTATATCCAAAGGGTCCAGATCCAACTACCCTTCGGCATATGGCCCGGTCACCGAGGACCTGTCAGCAAAACTGCCCGATCTGCAAAATCATGCCGTGCCTATTCGTCGATTATCTCAAGCGGCAGGCCAACTTTGTCTGCCAGCATACGCGCTCTTTCCAGCAGGTCGCTGCTCTCCTTTTTTTCATCTGAGGCCGCCTTATGCAGGATCTCTTCATCTATGCATTTTATCTTCATGCTGCGTCCTGCGACTTTGGAGACTGCATCTTCTATGACCCTTATATGTTCCACCATTGATACCATGGACCTTACGTTTTTTTCTTTCGCAACCAGCCCTAAGGTCTCGTCATCAAGCAGGACAGCCCTGACATTGAGCAGTATCAGGTAAATGGACATTCTCCCGGAGCTTTTCAAATGCTCCAATATCTGCGGCCACTTGTCGTAATCGACTGCTTTTCTCGATTGTCCTTTCTGTCCGGCTCCTCCAGGGGCTTTTTGGCCGGCATGACCTTTTTCTGCGGTTTTGCCGGTGCTGTCAGCATCGAAGCTTTTTCCTGGTGTTCTGCGGGTATCGTCAGCTTCAACCGGGATGTTATCAGGACCTGGGGGAGTAATGCCGCTTCCGCCGACGGTCATACCGTCACCTGACCCGTAGGAACCTCTGTCTGACTTACCGGCAAGGGGTGCTGAACTGCCTGGAGATGCAGATATATCAGCAGACCCCGATGTATCTGCCTGTCCGGGTGTGCCTGCCGGTCCCTGGGTACCGGGGATATCCGATGAAACATCACCAGGCCGGTACGGGTCCGCTGCAGGCCTGTACGGGAAATCTCCGCTTTGCAGTCTCCGCTCGATCGCCGCCAGCCTTTCTTCTATGCCTGCATTTGCACTGACGATCCCCCTGCACAGTTTTATCAGTGTGACTTCCAGCAGGACCCTGGGGTTTGCCGCATATTTCAGGTTGTTTTCCAGTGCGGACAGTTCCCGTATATGGTACATGATCTCTTCCAGGGACAGCTTTTCTGCCTGCTGCTTCATCGTTTGCAGGACTTCGGCCGGGACATCTATCAGGTCATCGCATTTACCGTTTGTGGATCTGCATATCAGCAGGTTCCTGAAATAAACCACAAGGTCGGAAGTGAAATGTGCAGCATCGCGGCCCTCCGCGATTAGCATGCTCACATTGTGCAGGATATCTTCAACGTTTTTTGCCAGCATGCTGTCGATGAAGCTTGTCATGAACTCGTCGTTGACCACACCTACGACGGAAAGCACATCGTCATAGCTTATTGACTTCCTGCCGAGAGACATGCACTGGTCCAGCAGGCTGATGGCATCCCTCATGGCGCCGTCGGACATACGAGCTATCAGCTTTGCGGCGTTCGGATCCAGTTCCGTGCCGTTCGCGGATGCGATCATGGCAAGGTGCTTTGCTATGCTGTCCTGGGAAATCCGCCTGAAATCGAAGCGCTGGCAGCGTGAAAGAATCGTAGCCGGAAGCTTATGCGGTTCCGTGGTCGCGAGTATGAAAATGACATGCTCAGGGGGCTCCTCCAGCGTTTTGAGCAGCGCATTGAAGGCGCCGGTGGAAAGCATGTGGACTTCATCTATGATATAGACTTTTTTCCTGGCTTTTGTCGGGGCGTAGATGACTTCATCCCTTATGGAACGTACGTTATCGACGCTGTTGTTGGATGCCGCGTCGATTTCAAGCACATCCACGCAACTGCCGGAGAGTATCTCGCGGCATATTTCGCACTGGTTGCAAGGTTCGCCGTCCTGAGGGTCAAGGCAGTTGACCGCACGGGAGAGTATGTGGGCCATCGTGGTCTTGCCCGTCCCCCTGGTGCCGCAGAAAAGATAGGCATGGGCGATCCTTCCGGTACTGACGCTGTACCTGAGCGCTTTTACCACATGCTCCTGTTCGACCACGTCGCTGAACCTGGTCGGCCGCCATTCTCTGTATAATGCAATGTAGGACATCATCAACAGCCTTTCTTCCGAACCTTGTTTATGAACTTAGTATATCAGAATGGCAGGCCAAAAAAAAGTCCTCCGGCCGTGGATATCCGTGATACGGAAATTTCCTGGCGGCCTCAGAAACGTGAAAATACCCCGCTTGCATGAACCGCCCTTCGAAAACAGGAACGTGAAGTTGGACGAATACCGGATATCGTGCAAACCCCGATGGCCGGACAGACCACTTGTATAGGGCGAACTCCGGGAAACAGCAAAAGGTGCGGGATACGCACCTTTTATAGAAACCATGATTTATAATTGAAGGCTGTGCACCTGGTGTCGACTTACTTTTCCGAGCGTGACCCGTATAGTTGACTCCAGCCAGGCACCCCTGCGGCACACGAAAGTATCCGCTTACCGCTGCTTCCTTCCGGACCTGACGGGGTTCACGGGCTTACGTTGCGCAAGACCCAACTGTCATCGCCACTTGTACGGGGCAGACCTCACAAAAACAAGCCTCGACCAGGGATTCGACCCTGCTGCAGCGGATTGCAGGTACAGGGCACCGCTACCTCCCCGTCTAGCACAGCCAAATTTAAAACAATGCCGGTTTACAGTGTTACTCACTTATTATACTCAATATGCTTAGCCTTATCAACACATTTCATTCAGCGGCACACAAGCATTTTGTGCCAGTCCCGGTCAAAAAAGGGCAAAAAAAGAAAGCACTTTATGAATTTATAAATGATTCCGAATCAATATAAGTGCTTCTTTTCAGATAAGATGAACTAAACTCAGCCAACGTCTATATTAAAAGGAGGAACAAAAATGAAAAAATAGTATTATTGGCTGTGGCAATTATATTGTACCATGATTTTCTAGTTTATAATATTAAGTTTTTGTAACAAATTTGTGAAAATCATATTTATAAAGTCTTTGACCCCGGACCTGGCGAAGACCGTTCCCAGGATGTGGGACAAGGGAAACAACATCAGCAGGAACGTTTCAAAAGCAAGGAGCCTGTTTTCCTGCCGCCTGAACCTTTCCACAGAACCAGACCTTACTATATCCCTCAGCTGTTCAGCCTTTTTTTCGAGGAGATCATATCTTTCATCCAGTTCATAATAGTTCGCCAGCTTATCGTATGCATCCCTGAGCAGGAGTTTTCTGCCTGTCGATGCCGGTCTGTCGAATATGCCGAAACCGGCGGCGCTTTCTTTTTCAAACCTGACTATATGCGCCATCGTCTTTGCGTACATGCGGGTCCCGGCGTTGAAGATGCCCTCGCCCGGCCGGTTAATATACCTGTAAGCTTCATTCAGAAGCGTATTGAGGTCTTCCTCCTCTTTCGACAGGGCTGCGGATTTGGCCAATACAGCAGCGATAGTATGCGAGAGTTCTATGCCCGGGGGGAAAGCAGGGGCGCCGCTCTCCGGCCAAAGCCCGATCGATCCGTCTTCCGTAACAGTAGAATCGTGGCTTTCCCTGTACCTCAAAAGCATCCTGTAGTCAGGCTCACCGGTTATCGGCTGCATGATCTCGAGAAATCTGTCTGTTTCGTCGATCTCCATATCTTCAAAAACGAGGCAGCCAAAGCTGAAAACATGGACCCTTTTCTGGCGTGTGTCATATTTGAATATTTCTGAAAGTTTTTCTCCTTCTATGGTGAGCGACCTTTCCCTTGCTTCCGGTACAGGGAGGCCGAAATATTCCGCTGTTTTATTCAGATCTATAGCCGGATAAGCCTTGATGCTTATGAAATGCTTCGTTTCCATTCACGATACCTCCGGATGGCTGTGGGTTCTGGGGAACAGCCGCAATCAGAATTGAGCTGTTGCAGCTATCGGTCCATGGCTGCAGCCGGGTCGCGTAAAAGCCGTATTTACTGGCATGCCAGCCGTTTTTCGGGCTGCCCGGCCCGGTTGCTTAAAGTATGAGGTCAATGACCATAAGTATGACCTCGAAGACGATCAGCAGCACTATTATCCATTCGACAAAAAGTCCCCTTATCGAATGGCTTATGGAAGAAAAGCCGCTGATTATGTTATTCATGATATCGGCTTTTTTCGTCAGGATAGTGTACCTGTCGTTCAGTTCGAAAATGTCCGACATCTTTTCGTAAAACAGCGATGCATCGCTGTTGCTCCACGTTATGTCAGGCTTGTCGAGTATCATGATATAGCTGATGGTGTTGTACTGGTGCCTTGTCACCTGTGCCGTAGCCCGTGCCAGTTCCCTGTCGCCGATGCGCAGTTGGCCGTGTTCGAGCCGGTCTATCGTGGATTCGAGCTGGTCGAAGATCTTACCGAGTTCATCTTCCGTTTTTTCCATGGCAACCGATTTGGCAATGACTATTGCTGCCAGTTCTATGTAAAACATCTCATAACGGGGCACTACGGCATATTCGTCAGTGATTTCCAGCGAGCTTTCCGGTTCAGTACGTAATTCGTACTCATCGGTATATCTGTTCCAGTTGTCGAGATCCATGTCAGGCACGTATTTTTTAATGAAGCCCAGCAGTTGGGGCATTATGTCTTCCGGTACATTGACCAGCACTATACTTCCGAAAGAGAAGATGAGGACCTTGCTGTCGGCATCGTACCTACGGCCGAGTATATTTCCGAGCAGTTTATGGTCCAGTATGAGCGGCTCTTCCCATGTATATTTTTTGGGAATGCCGCAGTTTACAGCGATTTTATTGAGGTCGATCTCGTTCAGTACAGCAAAAGCCTTGAATTCAAAATGTTTCATAAACACCTCCCATGTTTTGCAGGATACATCATGCCGCCGTTCATCACGGCAGCGCTGCTCGCCGCAAGGTGAATGCCCGCCCGGGCTGCCGCCGGGATGCATACTGTTGAATTATTGACCACTGGATGGTATCCTCTATTATAATATCATAAAAAATGGAGTCCATACCAAGTACCAGGTATATATAGTACGACAACGTCGCCGAATATTCCAGGAATGGTGTATAATTAAAGTATGCTGATGTACAAACCGTTCAGGCTGATTATGAACGGCAGGGCATGTTTCGGATAAGATTTCTCAGGAAGGGGAGATGGAATTGAAGATACGCAAAGCCGTGATACCTGCAGCCGGAATGGGTACCAGGTTTCTGCCAGCCACAAAGGCTCAGCCCAAGGAGATGCTTCCCATAGTCGACAAACCTACTATCCAGTATATTATAGAAGAGGCTGTCGCGTCAGGCATCGAGGACATTTTGATCGTATCAGGACGAGGGAAGAGGGCTATCGAGGACCATTTCGACAAATCATATGAACTGGAGGATATGCTGAAACGGAAAGGCGAGGAGGAACTCCTGTCACTTGTCCAGGATATCTCGAATCTTGCCAATGTGAATTATGTCAGGCAGAAGGAACCCAGAGGGCTGGGACATGCCATATACTGCGCCCGGTCGTTCATAGGCAATGAGCCGTTTGCCATTTTGCTGGGAGACGATATAGTGGATTCATCTGTTCCGTGCCTGAAACAGATGATCGACATTTATGAGAAATACAACACGACCGTTCTCGGAGTACAGCAGGTTCCGGAATCGGAAGTGTCGAAATACGGGATCATCAAAGGCACCCTGATAGAAGACCGCGTATATAAAGTGGAAGACATGGTGGAGAAGCCTGATATTGACAGTGCTCCTTCCAATGTGGCCATACTCGGAAGATATATAGTCACGCCGGAGGTATTCACACACCTGGAAAACGCGTCGCCGGGCAAGGGAGGAGAGATACAGCTCACGGATGCGCTCAAGGCGATGCTTGCAGCGAACCCGATCCATGCCTATGACTTTATAGGCAAACGCTATGATGTGGGAAATAAGCTGGGTTTCCTCGAAGCTACCGTTGAATTTGCCCTGAAAAGGGATGAACTCAGGGATGAGTTCGCAGCTTATCTCAGGAACAGGATCAACTATCTGTGACGGTAAGTGTGCTGTGAAAAAATCAACCGCTGCTGATGAATAGAATATCATACATATAGCAAATAATACCTGTAAAAGAATTACAGGTATTATTTTATGGGAAACAACAGGTGCCTTTTAAAACTGTTTGCTGCTCTTGCTATACTGATACTTGCTGTAAATGCTGCAGTGCTGCATTTCGGTTTCGGTATCCGCTTTTCGGATCTGCTTGATTTCGTCGTCCATGTTGTCGGGGACGGTCCTGCAAAAACATTGGACGGTCCGGCAGGAAGCCAGGATTCGGAAAGGAACGGTTTTCCCGGGATAGGGGACGGTCCTTCGGAAATGCTGACCCTGGACAGGGACGGAACTGGTGAAGGCGGGAACAGTTCTGCAGGGAGCTGGAACACGCCGGCCAGGGCAGGGGACTGTTCTTCAGAGGCGTCGGACAGTTATTCGCCTGAGGGATCCGCAAGGGAGTACGGTTCTTCAGAAAATGAGACTGGAGGGGACAGTCCTGCACCATATGATGACGTCCTGGAAGCGATGAAAAAACTGAGCTTTGGTGACAAGATCTTTCTGTACGGCATATTGGCGAGGATTGGAAGAAACGAACTGGATGAGATCGTGAATATGGCAAAGGACGGCATTACCGGCGATGATATTGAAAGAATAAAAGCGTATGCCGGCGAATTTCTGAAGCCTGCCGATATAGCGAGACTGGAAGACATGCTTGCAAGATACGGGCACATATATGCAGAAGCAGGGAAGTGATGAGGATCAGCTTCCCTGCTCTAATTGTGTAACAAGTAAACCACTTGCTAAGCAAGTGGAAGAAAAAAGGCTTATGCC
>ENA-UPSB01000500-UPSB01000500.1-bioreactor-metagenome-genome-assembly--contig:-NODE-500-length-64989-cov-80.915052_pt1 | contig 64989 bp, 55 predicted proteins | sample MGYA00238182_ERZ773286 | MGnify/ENA primary metagenome ERZ773286 (study PRJEB29026, sample SAMN07631240) | bioreactor metagenome | isolation source: Switchgrass digestor | place: USA: Dartmouth... | reverse complement strand
ATTCAAAAAAAGAGATAATACTAAATTATAATATGTATGTATATAATAAAGAAGCAAAAAGCTTTTGGAGGAAGCAGGGGATTAATCATTTTACCGCGGCAGTCGAGCTTAACGCAAGGGAATTGAAGGAGCTTGGAATAGAAAACTCCGATATGCCGGTATATGGATATCTTCCTCTCATGGTCTCGGCTCAGTGTGTGTTTGACAATACGGCTGCCTGCATGAGGGACAAGTCACCTGGAAATATGGGTAATGATGAAGAGAAAAGACCGGTCGGGGTAATGACCGACAGGCTGGATAAGAGGTTTTTTGTCAGGGCTTATTGCAGCTCCTGCTACAATATAATATATAATGGTCAGCCCCTGGCATTGCATAAGCAGGCTGATGAGATTTGTGCCCTTGGACCCAAGAATATCAGGCTTGATTTTACCATTGAGACTGCCGGGCAGATGAGGAGGATACTGGATGTATTTGTCGGCAGCTACCTGCATGGCGAAGGCTGTTCTGATGCAATAAATGACTATACTACAGGGCACTATAAAAGAGGAGTACTGTAGTTGCCGGACAATAGAAGGATTAGCTGGTACACAGCTGAAGATAGGCAGATAGGCAATTGAAAATGAATATTAAAAATTACCGGACAAAAAGGCAGGTGATATTATGAACTTGTTGGTGGAGCTAATAAAGTATTTAATGCTTGTTTTGATAGGCATGTATGCCTTTTACTGCCTGAGCGCCATTCGCTACAGGAGTAAAAAGCAGCTTGGCAGATGCTACACAATTCTTGTGTTCATAATATTTTTCCTGCATTTTGTAGGTAATGCCGCCCTGTATATTCAGATAAAAAGTCGGCAGCTTCTTTATCTTTATACCGGAGAAGTGCTATTGCTTATTCTGGTGCTTGTGCTATACCGGCTTATTTATCCGAAGCTGTCAAAGCTTTTGATAAGAAATATGCTTATGCTGCTGGCTGTAAGCTTTATTATACTCGCCAGACTGTCTGTAGACATGGCTACAAAACAGGTAATAATAGTGGGATGCTCCTTTGCTGTAAGTCTGCTCATCCCGTTGATTACCAGATATTTTGACTATCTTAAGAAGCTTGGATGGTTTTTTGGAATAGCTGGTGTCCTGCTTCTTGTTATAGTCCTGCTGGCAGGTACTACCAGCTTTGGAGCAACCAACTGGCTGAATATATTTGGCTTCAGCTTTCAGCCATCTGAAATTGTTAAGGTAATGTTTGTATTAAGCATAGCTTCACTTTTCAGGGATAAGGTCAGCTTTAAAAGGATCTGTCTGGTTTCTGTACTGGCGGCTGCCCATGTTCTGATTTTGGTTTTACAGAAGGATTTGGGCGGAGCGCTTATATTCTTTTTTGCTTATGTTTATATCCTGTATGCTGCAACTGCACAGCCGCTTTTATTTCTTGGCGGGCTTTTGGCCGGAAGCGGAGCTGCATACGTGGCCTATCAGCTCTTTTCCCATGTCCGGGTCAGAGTCATGGCCTGGTACAATCCCTTTGCATATATCGATAAGGAGGGCTATCAGATAGCACAGTCCCTTTTTGCCATCGGATGCGGCGGCTGGCTGGGTATGGGTATTAACAGAGGCAAGCCCACCGAAATCCCGGTGGTGGAAAGCGATTTCATATTTTCCGCCTTGTCGGAGGAGTTTGGCGGCTTGTTTGTAGTTTGCATCATTCTGATTTATCTAAGCTGTTTTATAATCTTTATGGATTTGGCCCTTAAGCAGGAGGAGGCTGTCTGGCGACTGACCGTCAGTGGCTTTGCAGTAATGTTCCTTTTTCAGATATTCTTATCAATCGGTGGCGTCACTAAATTCATTCCCTCCACCGGAGTTACCCTTCCTCTGATAAGTCAGGGAGGCAGCTCGGCCTTTGCCACGATTGTTATGTTCATGATTGTCCAAGGTATATATATGAAGGATAGGGGAGTGGCTAAGGCGGAAGATACTACAGCAGACAAAGCTGTACAAAACAAGGCATACAGCAGTCCGGAAGGCGGATTAAGCATGGGCCCGACCGGTGGCCCGATTGATGGCTTTGGCAGCATTTTAGATAGAGAGATAGACAGCAGGCAAACTAACGATACTGACATTAAAGCCAGGAAAAAGTATATAAGGCCGATTTATAATATATCCTTTATCTTTCTTGGACTTTTTGTAGTCATGCTGGGCTATTACAGCTATTTTCTTGCAATAAAGAGCAAGGAGGTTATAAACAATCCTTATAACAGAAGACAGGAGGTACTGGCCGGAAGGATAATTAGAGGGCAGATTTTGTCTGCTGATAAAAAGGTGCTTGCCAGAACCGTAGTGGATGAGGAGGGAAATGAAAGCCGTGAATATCCCTATGGTGAGGTATTTGCCCATCTGGTGGGCAGGACGAACAGAGGAATCAGCGGACTGGAGCAGAGTCAAAATATTTACCTGCTGACCAGCAACATAAATTCCTTCAAGCAGATGTATTCGGATTTGCAGGGAGAAAAGAGTCCGGGAGACAATATAATTACAACCGTGGATGCAGAGCTTCAGCAGTTGGCCTATGATGCCCTTGGCAACAACCGGGGTGCAGTGGTGGTTATGGAGCCTGCCAGCGGGAAAATTTTAGCTATGGTATCCAAGCCTTCATATGATCCCAACAAAATAGATGAGATCTGGAATGAGCTTGTTAACGATGAGAACAATCAGTCTCCGCTTATAAACAGAGCCAGCCAGGGGCTTTATCCGCCCGGGTCCACATTTAAGCTTTTGACTGCTCTTGAATATATGCGGGAGAATTCGAATTATAAAAGTTATAAATATGACTGCCGGGGCAGGATTGAGTTTGGTTCAATGACAATAAACTGCTATGACCGTAAAAAGCATGGCCTGCTGGATCTGCCGCTGGCATTTGCCAAGTCCTGCAACACATCCTTTGCCAATATAGGGAAAGAGCTGGATATGGACAGCTTCTATAATCTGTGTTCTGAATTCTACTTCAATAAAGCCCTCCCGATAGATATGGCACAAAGTGTATCAAATTTCAGCCTAAAAAAGGGAAGAAGCGGTACCAAGGAAGCTATGCAGACGGCAATAGGTCAGGGCAATACCCTGATAACCCCCCTCCACAATGCCATGATAGTATCTGCCGTGGCAAACGGCGGTTTAATGATGAAGCCTTATGTAGTTGAAAGGATAGAAAATGCAGACGGAGGCAGAGTTAAAAAGTACAGTCCGCAGCTTCTGGCAACGCCGATGTCACCTGTGGAGGCTGCATATATCGGCATAATGATGAGAAGAGTTGTAACCGACGGTACAGCCAAAAAGCTGAAGGATTTGCCTGTTGCCTGCGCCGGCAAGACAGGCTCGGCTGACCATGCCAGCAATGAACCGGCCCATGCCTGGTTTATCGGATATGCCCCATATGATGATCCTCAAATCTCAGTAAGCATACTTGTGGAGAGTGTCGGTACCGGAAGCGATTATGCTGTTCCGATAGCAAAGGAAATTTTCGATTATTATTTCAGCCGAGACCAGGCGGATTAACCCGCCTGATATAATTATATATGGCATTTCTTCCTGTTTTTGCTTGCTTTGCTCGTCTGCTTTGTCTATTTTTAATAATAATTATGTTGAAAAGCTAGTCATATTGATGTATACTTATCTACAGGTAAGACGATACACCAAAGGCAGGAGGAATTGCTATGATCGAAGCAACGAGCTGTGGTGGTGTAGTGATATTCAGAGGAAAGATTTTATTACTGTATAAGAATTACAAGAATAAGTATGAAGGGTGGGTGCTGCCTAAGGGTACGGTCGAAGAAGGAGAAGAATATAAGGAGACCGCTATACGTGAGGTCTTGGAGGAAGCGGGAGCGAATGCTTCTATTATCAAGTATATCGGAAAAAGCCAGTATTCTTTCAGCACACCACATAATACAGTATTAAAGGATGTTCATTGGTACTTAATGATGTCTGAAAGCTATTACAGCAAACCACAAAGGGAAGAGTATTTCATGGATTCCGGCTACTATAAGTTCCATGAAGCTTATCATATGCTTAAATTTGCAAATGAAAAGCAGATTTTGGAGCGGGCATATAATGAGTATCTGGATTTAAAAAAGAGTAATCTTTGGGGAAACAAGAAATACTTCTAGAATAAAGCTTCCCTTAGAAAACAGCTTAATACTATTTTTCATCCGGCAGGCTTTAACCTGCCGGTTTTTTTTAATGCTTCGGAATTCAATTATATTTTATATGTATTTCCCATTGCTGTCTTTTTGGATATGCTCATGATATCATTGCGCTTTATATATTTTATATAATTATAATAAAACTATGGAAATTCTTGCATCCTCTTATATGCTGATTTATAATTGCTTATATTATTTTAAGCTATTAAAGGCAACAAAATAAATTATTATCTTTAATATGGGAAAAGCTGTTCAGTTCCAATATATATTGTTTCAAATATAGACAGAGCAGATATTGAACAGGCAATTGACTTTCATGGATTAAAACCGGCTATGGTGTTCACCAGTGAGGATGCCAGGGCCTATAAGCCGCGGAGGGAAGTATTTGAACTTGCATTAGCTGTTACCGGCTTGAAGGCGGATGAGGTCATACATATTGGTGATTCCCTTAGCAGTGATGTTATGGGGGCAGGAAGCCTGGGTATGAAGGCTATCTGGCTCAACAGATACAGGAAAAAGGCTCCTGAAGGGATTATGGCTGTAAATTCTCTTACTGAGCTTTTTGAGAGAGGATATATAAAGCCAAAACAGGATTGGAGAAGAGAGGTATAATAAATATGAATTCAGAGAGTAAAAAAATCGGCATAATCAAAAAAATTCTTCCCATACTGATATTCTTATTTATTGGTTTCATATGCGGACTGCTGATGTTAAGGTATCTGGCAAGTCTTAAGGAATTAGGCGGTGCCCTTATGAACCTGCTGTCGGCCATGATATTTTTCCTTCTGGCTTATTTGGTACCAAACGGCATTTTTTCAGTATTGCTTATGATGCTTGCTGTAATTGGTGTGGTTTTTGCTTTATATAACGGTATACCTATTAAGCTTGAGTACGCCAATAATGATGGATATAATATTATTTCAATTGGCAAGGATAAGGAGGCCATGAGAGCCTTTTGGCTTCAGCTAAAGGTTAATGAGCTGCTTGCTTCAGGAATCCGCCTGAAGGAAATGCCTGAGGAATGGTTTAAGCTGCCTGATCAGAGTTATCTGAATAACTCTATAGTAGCTGCTATTGCTGTTTTGGATTGCAATCGCCTTATAGATCAGTTGAGGATAGAGGAAGCAAAGGAGGCTATAGAAGGGCTGCTTGACATGGATACAGCCATTATGGGATTGTACCGTAATCTTTTAATAAATGACCTAATCTATTGTGAGCTTGTCACAGCTAACGATAGGGGTAAAATTGAAAAATTGCTGGACAAGCAGCAAAAAAAGTTTATGAAGCTCATGAAAAGCTACCCCTCTGTTATGCGTACCGAATATGTTTATGCATTGCTTGGCGAAAAAGAAGACAGCAAGGCAAGGCAGTTAAGGGATTCCTTCGATAAAAAGGTAAAAAGCTACCCCTATCCCGTAGAGATACAAATGGAATACGAGCTGATTGATTATGCATATAGCAGGTATTTGGAGGCAGAAAAGCCTATGCATAGTGGCGCTTATTCATTTTAAAAGTAAACTAAATATAGAATTTTTCTATTTCAAACTGGGAGGCAATTATCAGCCAAAGTTGGGGATTAAAAATGGTTATATTCCAGACGCTGATGCCTCCCAAGCCATATTTTGACACCAAATTCAGAGTGGCATTTATGCTGGATGAATCGATATACCATACTATGTGTTCAACATTATCGCCTGCTGTGTATCTGAAATAGGGGGTTTGCGAAAGCTCATCATAATTGATGGTGGCGCCTACATTTCGGGAAAGCTCCACAGCCCTGCCGAAGGACAGGCTGTACACATTGGTGATTCTGGGGACATATGGCAGTTCCCAGTCATATCCTATGGTAGCAACTCCTATTATCACCTTTTCAGCGGGTATATTATTCAGTACATAGCTAAGAAAGGTGTCGGTCTGATGATATGAGCTGATGGGTGAAGGGGTTATATAACGCTCGGCCCATTCGTAGGACATAAAAATTATATTTTGAGCCAGGTTACTTAAACCGGAATAATCCACCCTTTCAAAAATAACCTCATCTCCTATGGTGGTTAAATTCGGATTTGCTGTCAAAAAGACCTGATAGCCTTCTTCAGTCAGGCGTCCGGCTATTTTACTAAAATAGTTTTCATAAAGGCTGATATTGGAGGCACTAATATTTTCGAAGGATATATTTACGCCGGAATATCCTTTTTCCCTTAGAATTCTCAGCAGGTTTTCTATAATTCTGTTTTGAAATTCATCGCTTAATAATATTGAATATATGATGTTTATATTAGCTTCTCCCTGCAGGGTAAGTGTTGTCAGCAGCATAAGGGGGACAACACCATAGGCCTTTGATATCTCAATTATATTGGTATCATCATAATGGGTTATAATATCTCCATCCTCTGTGGCAGTGTAATTTAATATAGATATGTAGGATAAGAAAGGCAGGGTTTTCCTGAGTGTTCTCTCATCTATATTGGGAGTGGTATTGCCATGGGTTATGATCCTGCCCTTGCTGGTGTCATATGATATGATAAGGGTTTCGCCCGGGTAAATATACTCCCTGTCGGAGAGAAAGGGATTGTTGATAAGAAGCTGGATAACAGAAACATTGAACCTGCTTGCTATATCGGACAGAGTATCACCGTCCCTGACGGTATAAAGCTGTAATGGATGTGCTACTATTATGTTTTGGCCTGATAGCAGGTCATCTCTTGGCTCCAGTCCGTTATCCTGGGCCAGCTTTTCAACCGGCAATCCGAACATGTCTGCTATAGACTGAAGAGTATCTCCTTGCTTTACTATATATATCTCCATATATCCTCCATGGACTGCTCCGTGTAAAGCCATACAAAGGCATATTTCCACGTCCAGTATTCAATATGATTGATTTGCATAACAATATATGATTTTTGTCGGGAAAATATTATTGAAGCTTAGGCGGAACAGCGTTTTGGCTGCATAAAAATAGCGCAGCAGCGAAAAACTGCTACGCTTATAAGGTCTACCTTTTTGGGCATCACAAAAAGGGAATTTTATTTATTATATCCATATGAATAATTAACGTATATTGCATAATCATCTATTTCTATATATTTATTATTCTCATACGGGAAATAAAATTCCAAATAATCTACACTTCCCGGTTCATTAACGTCTGCATATCGATAACTATAATCAATAATTTCGCCATCTTTGTAAAATAAAATACCTATCTGAGTGAATTCGGATGACAAGTCACCATCATTGATAACCTCCAGTAGAATACTGAAAGTACCTTTGTTTGATGATATTTTAATATCCTTTATGTTGCTTATTGCATCTGTTGATTCGGCGGAATATATTATTTTGTAATGATCATATGGTATAGGATTATAATTTGAATCCGTTGGTGCATAAAAGATTAATACAGCTTCTTTCCCTTTTTCAAAATTAAGAATTGAAGCTGGAGCTACTCCAATCATTAAATTGTCCTCATCATAAAAAACACATTTGGCATCTAATATCATAGGAAAACTGTAATTATTTTTAACAATTTGAATGATCCCATTCTTTACTTTGTAGTCAGTCGCAGAAAGACTTTCTATAGCCTTCTTTGAATTGAATACTTCTTTAACTGTTACCTTGCAGGTGTATTTCTTGGATGAAACTGTAGCTGTTATCGTAGCTGTTCCAGGTGCTATTCCCTTTACAACACCACTCGAGGACACAGTCGCAACTTTTTTATTGCTGGTAGTCCATTTAGGCTTTTTGGTTGTACCTGTAAGCTTTAATGTGTAAGATTTTCCTTCATCCAGGGTTAATTGGTTTTATTAAGCTTGATAGTTGCAGAATAAGCAACAGATGGATTAACAAAAATGACGCATAAAAGTATCGTCAAAATACATGCAAATATTTTTTTTCATTAGTATCCCTCCTAAATCATGTATAACAACTGGATTATACTACCAAAAAAGTAAAATGTCAAAATAAGAAAAATAAATGCGTGAACTTACAAGCTCGTAAACATTCAGATACCATTCCTGAATATAAAACAGTCCATCATCATGACACTCATGATTGTCTTTGACATATACGTTAAAATCGTCTATCATATTTCTTGTAATGCTAGAAATTAGAGTTTATGCTTTATATTTTTATGTAAAAACATGATTATAAGATAAAAAAGACTCGGGAGATTATCCAATCCATTGATTAGAAATCTGCCGAGCTAAAATTCATTTTCTCAAGTATAGAATTGTAAAAATTCATAAATAATGCGGATGAAGGGACTTGAACCCCCACGATGTCGCCATCGGCAGATTTTGAGTCTGCTGCGTCTGCCATTCCGCCACATCCGCTTCAGTGACGAAACATATTCTAGCATAAAAATTAACATAATGCAAGTATGAATTTTTAAAAAGAAGAGGAAAATATCTTATATCTCACAAGGGGCTGTTTTGCATGAACTGTAACTGCTTTCAAAGCATGATTGTACCATTCATTAATGATGAACTGACCATCAAGGAGCTTGAGCCTTTTTTGGATCATGTAACCGGTTGCCAAAACTGTATGGAGGAGCTGGAAATATATTACACCCTTTTGACAGCAATGAGGCAGCTGGATGAGGACAAGAGTCTGTCTGGCGACTATAAGCGTGAGCTTATGCACAGGCTTGAAGCGGCACAGGAGAGGATTGTTCATGCAAAATATACATATTACAGAAAGAAGGCTATATTAATACTCGTTATAGCCGTAATTGCATTTCTTTTAAATTTCCGTTATACTTCTGATTTGTCTGATGATTATATAGATATTAATCCGGAAATAAGTGATTTTCACATCAGAAGGGCTTTTAAAAGCGTAGGTAATTCCGAGCTTGAGAGTCTGCTTGAGGATTATATTGACAGAGGCATGGAAAACGATGTTTCCGGGATACCCGAGCCGGAGAATGCAAGATAAAAGCCTTTGCTGATAATGAGCAAAAACAGTGATAATAATGACGATTAAGTGATAAAAATGACAACTAAGATATAAGCAACCGGAAGGCTAAAAGCTATGGACATCAATGCCGGTAAGGTTTATTATAATGGAAAAAACCCTTATAACATACCCTAATACCCTAATAGCAAAGCAAAATCCTATATACAATAAATAAATCTGGAAGGAGGCTTCGCACTTAACAGCTGCGAAGACACGCAATGGTTAAAGATAAAAAGGATAAAAAAATAGTATTGATAGATGGGCACAGCATTCTTAACAGAGCATTTTACGGCCTGCCGCTTTTGACTACCTCTCGGGGAGAGCACACCAATGCGGTTCTGGGCTTTCTTAACATTATGCTGAAAATTCTTGAGGAGGAGAAGCCTGATTATCTGGCTGTTGCCTTTGATACCCATCATCCCACCTTCAGGCATGAGATGTTTGAGGATTACAAGGGTACCAGAAAAGGGATGCCGGATGAGCTGCGCCAGCAGGTTCCGCTGATAAAGGAAGTCCTGAAGGCCATGAAGGTTGCCATAATTGAGCAGCCCGGCTATGAGGCGGACGATATATTGGGTACTCTTGCCAGAAAGGCGCAGGAAGCAGGACAAACTGTATCCCTTGTTTCCGGAGACAGGGATTTGCTGCAGCTGGCCAGCGACAGAATTAAGATTCGTATACCCAAGACGAAGATGTCCGGAACGGAAATAGAAGATTATTATGACAGGGATGTTTTGGAGAAATATAATGTAAGCCCCCGGCAGTTTATTGATCTTAAGGGGCTTATGGGGGATTCCTCCGACAATATTCCGGGTGTGCCTGGAATTGGTGAAAAGACGGCAGCCAAGCTGATTGCAGCTTATCATTCCATAGAAAATCTTTATGAGCATATAGATGAGCTGCCGGCAGGCAAAGTAGCAAATACCCTCAGGGAAAACCGTGAGCTTGCCTTCCTGTCCAAGAAGCTGGCCACAATTTGCACGGAGTGTGAAATTGATTTTAATTTTGAGGATGCCATCCTGGGCAATCTCTTTAACGAGGAAGTATATCAGCTGTTTAAGCAGCTGGAGTTTAAGAGTCTGCTTTCCAGATTCCAGTCGGTACAAATCAGTCATACTACAGGAATGGAGAAGAAGTTTAGATCAATTGAAGCCTTGCCTGATGCGGAGAGCGTCTTTGATGCCGCAGGGGAGAAGGCAGCCTCAGCTGTGGGCCTTCATATGCTTGCGGAGGCCGGCAGGCTGCTGGGTGTTTCCCTTTGCATGGATGATGAGCAGGTGTATTTCATAAAATGCAGTGGCTTGATTACAGAAGAATATTTGCGGGCCAGGGCAAGCAGGCTGGTTAAAGAGGCAGCTTGCCTGTCGGTGATTGGCCTTAAGGAGCAGCTTCCTTTTCTTGATGCAGGTGAGACTGATAAGCTGTTTGATGCCGCTATTGCTGCCTATTTGCTTAATCCACTTACCGACAGCTATCATTATGATGATATAGCCAGGGATTATCTGTCCCTTACCATCCCCTCAAGGGAGGATTTGCTAGGCAAAAGCTCCCTGCAGGAGGCTGCGGACACCAAGGCGGATGCATTTGCAGAATATGCCTGCTATAATGCCTATGTCGCCCAGAAAAGCGCTGCACGCCTTAGGGAATTGCTGGCTGAGGCAGGTATGCTGCAGCTCTTTGAGGATATCGAGATGCCTCTTGTATTTACCCTCTATGATATGGAGGTCAGGGGAATTAGGGTCAACAAGCAGGCTCTTGAGGAATACGGCAGCAGCCTGCAGACAGGTATAGAAGCACTTGAGAAGGAAATTTATGCTCTGGTGGGAGAAGAGTTTAATATAAATTCGCCAAAGCAGCTGGGGGTAATACTGTTTGATAAGCTGCGGCTGCCCTTTGCCAAAAAGACCAAGACAGGATACTCCACCTCTGCCGATATACTGGAGAAGCTTATACCAGAGCATCCGGTTATAAAATGCATTTTAGATTACAGGCAGCTGACCAAGCTGAAGTCAACCTATGCCGACGGACTGGCTGCATATATTCAGGAGGATGGACGTATACACGGCAAATTCCATCAGACGATTGCTGCAACGGGCCGGATAAGCAGCACCGATCCTAATCTTCAGAACATACCCATCAGAATGGAGCTGGGAAGGCAAATCCGTAAGGTGTTTATACCGGAGAACGGCTTTATCTTTCTTGATGCCGATTATTCGCAGATTGAGCTTAGGGTGCTGGCTCATATGTCAGGCGATGAAAGGCTTATAAACGCTTACCGGGAAGCCAAGGACATCCACAGGATTACAGCCTCCGAGGTCTTCCATACCCCCTTTGAGGAAGTGACATCAGCCCAAAGAAGCAGCGCAAAGGCTGTTAACTTTGGTATTATATATGGAATCAGCTCCTTTGGCCTGGGGCAGGATTTGAATATTTCCAGAAAAGAAGCCGAACGATATATTGAGAAATATTTCCAGACTTATCCAAAGGTAAAGGAGTATCTGGACAGTCTTGTGACTACAGCAAGGGAAAAGGGCTTTTCCACCACCCTGTTCGGACGCAGAAGGCCTATTCCTGAGCTTGGCAGCAGCAACTTCATGACCAGATCCTTTGGTGAGCGGGTGGCAATGAATTCACCGATACAGGGAACTGCCGCCGATATTATTAAGATAGCCATGGTCAGGGTCAACAGGAGGCTGAAGGAGGAGGGCCTGCGCTCAAGGCTTATTCTCCAGGTGCATGATGAGCTTCTTGTAGAGGCCCATGTGGATGAAAAGGAAAGGGCAGCCCGGATCATGCTTGAGGAAATGCAGGGAGCCGCAAGGCTTTCTGTAGAGCTGGAGGCTGAGGTCAAGGAGGGCGGCAACTGGTATGAAGCCAAATAGATTCACGGGACATGAAAGGCGTGATTGTTAATAATGAAGGTGATTGGATTAACAGGCGGCATCGGAAGCGGAAAATCTATGGTGGCCGAGATATTAAGGGAAAAATATAAGGCTTTTATTCTGGATACCGACAGTATTGCCAAAAGGCAGATGGAGCCTGGTGGAGAAAGCTACAGGCTGGTGGTGGAGCATTTTGGGGAGGAGATACTATACCCGGACGGAAGAATAAACAGACAGAAGCTGGCTGACATTATTTTCAGGGATGCAGAAAAAAGGCTTAAGATAAATCAACTTACCCACCCAATAGTATTGGAGGAGGTCAAAAAGGAGATAGAAAGCAGGAGAAAATCCGGTACTACAGAGTATCTTGTGGTTGAAACCGCCCTTATGATTGAGTCGGGCTATGATTTTATATGTGATGAGGTCTGGTATGTTTATGCGCCGAAGGAGCTTAGGAGGCTCCGCTTAAAGGAAAGCAGAGGCTACAGCGATGAAAAAATTGATTCGATTATGGCTAATCAAAAAAAGGATGAAGAGTTTCGGGCTAAGTATTGTAAGGTGATTGAAAATACCAGTGACAGACAGTACCTTGAAAAGCAGGTGGATGCTTTAATAGAAAGGACAGCTTAAGTAGTCCGAAAAGAGCCAGTTTGAGTGTACAGAAAATGACATTTTATACATGCCGGATTCTTTCAGCAGGCTTAGGCCCAGCTAAACTCAATCTTGACAAACATTTTAAAATGAGGGATACTCATTTAGACTGAATGAGTGTATATTTTGCATGATTATGTGGATTTTTTGATGATCTACATAAGAATATGTTGATAATTTGCTCGGGTTGACATTAGGACAGATAAGGATGTGTAGGACATGAAATTTTGCAGTATTGCAAGTGGCAGCAGCGGCAATTGTATTTATGTGGGCAGCGGCAGCACCAATATTTTGGTGGATGCTGGGGTCAGCGCAAAGAGAATAGAGAATGGGCTCAGTGAAATAGATATTCACCCGGATTCTATACAGGGCATACTGATAACCCATGAGCATTCCGACCATGTATCGGGGCTGGGTGTATTTGCCCGCAGGTATAATATTCCTATTTATGCTACATATGAAACAATTGTGGCGATAAGAAGCAGCAAAGGCTTGAGTGATATTCCCGATCAGCTGTATCACAGTGTGTATCCAAATGAAGCATTTTTCATCAACGATATTATGGTAGAGCCATATTCCACATCCCATGACGCTTGCAATCCTGTTTGCTATACTCTGAAGTCTGAAGGCCAGAAGATAGGAATTGCCACGGATCTGGGCAAATATGACGATTACGTGCTTTCCAAGCTGGAGTCCAGTGACCTTTTATATGTAGAAGCAAATCATGACGTAAACATGCTTATGGTTGGCAAATATCCGTACTTTTTGAAGCAAAGGATCTTAGGTGACAAGGGCCATCTTTCCAATGACACCTCGGCTGACATGATAAGCAAGCTAATCCACCCGAACCTGAAAAACATAATACTGGCACATCTTAGCAAGGAAAACAATTATGAAGAGCTGGCATATGAAACCGTCTGCTGTGAGCTGATAAACAGGGGGAGAAGCTTTCCGGCTGAAAACATCAGTGTTGCCCACAGGGACAGGATATCGGAGCTTGTGTTCATATAATATAAATATACAGGGTATCAGGAGGATAATTTGATGAAAAGAACGGTTATTACAGTGGTTGGAAAGGATTCGGTAGGTATCATAGCCAGGGTTTGTACCTATCTTGCCAACAACAATATTAATATTCTTGACATTTCCCAGACTATCGTACAGGGCTTCTTTAATATGATGATGATAGTGGATATGTCGGGAGCCAGCAAGGATTTTGAAAAGATCGCCGATGAGCTGGAGCAGGTGGGTGCTGAGATCGGTGTAATTATAAAGGCCCAGCATGAGGATATCTTTAATATGATGCACAGAATATAGCATTCAATAGCAGCATTATCGTAGCGGAATTATAATATAGATTGTTATTGCAAATTAATACAGAATATTGATTACATATTATATAGAAATGAATTTCTGATGAAATTCATTTTTGTCTTATATCAGTATCATCGTATAGGAATAGGAAATTGCTCCGAATTTCTTATACAATTTGGAGGTATTTATAGATGATTAATATTAATGAGGTTATTGAAACCAATAAGATGATTGAGCAGGAGAAGCTTGATGTCAGAACCATCACTCTTGGCATCAGCCTGCTGGACTGCGCAGACTCTAACCTAGATGAGCTGAACAGAAAAATTTATGACAAGATTACAAGAATAGCCAGCAATCTGGTGTCTACTGGCAACAGGATTCAAAAGGAATATGGTATACCGATTGTAAATAAAAGAATAGCAGTAACACCGATAGCGCTGGTGGGAGCGGCTGCCTGCAAAAGCGTGGAGGATTATGTAAGTATAGCCAAAACCCTTGATAAGGCGGCAGTTGCTGTAGGAGTCAATTTTATCGGAGGCTATTCAGCCCTTGTCAGCAAAGCCATGACGGAAAGCGACCGCCTGCTGATAGAGTCTATACCTATGGCCCTTAGCCAGACGGAGCGTGTCTGCAGCTCAGTAAATGTAGGCTCCACCAAAACAGGTATTGATATGAATGCGGTAAAGCTTCTGGGGGAGATAATACTTAAGACAGCCGAGTCAACAAAGGACAGGGACTGCATAGGATGTGCAAAGCTGGTGGTTTTCTGCAATGCACCTGATGACAATCCCTTTATGGCCGGAGCCTTTCATGGGGTGACGGAAGGAGATGCTGTTATCAATGTAGGTGTCAGCGGACCGGGGGTAGTTAAAAAGGCTTTGGAGTCAGTCCGTGGAGCGGATTTTGAAACCCTGTGCGAAACTATAAAGAAGACCGCCTTCAAAATAACCCGTGTAGGCCAGCTGGTGGCCAGGGAAGCATCAAGGCTTATGAATATACCATTTGGAATTATAGATTTGTCCTTAGCGCCAACTCCTGCAATAGGAGACAGTGTGGCGGAGATTCTTAAGGAGATCGGACTTGAGGAGGTCGGAGCTCCTGGTACGACAGCCGCGCTGGCTCTGTTAAATGATCAGGTTAAAAAGGGCGGCGTAATGGCTTCCTCTTATGTAGGAGGCTTAAGCGGAGCCTTCATTCCGGTAAGTGAGGATCAGGGCATGATTGATTCGGTTGAAGCGGGTGCGCTGACACTGGAGAAGCTTGAAGCAATGACCTGTGTATGCTCCGTAGGTCTTGATATGATAGCTATACCCGGAGATACCAAGGCAACAACCATATCAGGTATTATTGCAGATGAGATGGCTATAGGTATGGTAAACCAGAAAACCACTGCAGTCCGGATAATACCCGCCATAGGCAAGAAGGCCGGTGAACGCGTGGAATTTGGCGGCCTTTTGGGCTATGCACCGGTTATGAGCATAAACCGCTTTGATTGCGGGGATTTTATAAACAGAGGCGGCAGAATTCCTGCACCGATACACAGCTTCAAGAATTAAGAGAAACTAATATTATCAATAAATTTGTTGTATAATTAATATAGGCATCAAGCAATTCATCAGATGTAGAAGATTTATGCATTTATGCATACAATTTACCTGAAACGGGTATAGCCGATTATCGTCTAATTTATATGATAAATTAAAGCATATATGACGAACCCTATAAAGGAAGTGCCAGCTTCCGGGGATATGTAGGCTTATTACCTGTTGTGATTGTTTTTATGCTTTACAAAATAACTGAATATAACAGGAGAGACGGATTTTATGATGGATTTAGGCTTGCAGGAGAAGGATTACAAAGGTATTTTCAAGTATTTTTATGAGATAAGCGCCATTCCGAGAGGTTCAGGCAACGAAAAGGGGATAAGCGATTACCTGGTTTCATTTGCCAGAAAGCATAATCTGGAGTATACGCAGGATGAAGCCAACAATGTTATTATGATAAAGCCTGCTACACCGGGCTATGAAAACGAGCCGGCGATTATACTTCAGGGGCACATGGATATGGTCTGTGAGAAGGTAAAGGATTATAGCCATGACTTTCTGAAGGATGGAATCAAAATTATTGTAGACGGAGATTATCTGCGGGCCGATCAAACGACACTCGGAGCCGATAATGGGATAGCAATTGCCTATATTTTGGCAATGTTCTCCGATGAGAGCCTGCAGCACCCCAGACTTGAGGCGATCATTACAGCTGATGAGGAAGTGGGGATGCACGGGGCTAAGGCGCTGGAATTATCAAATTTACAGGGTAAATATTTGATTAATCTGGACTCCGAGGAGGAAGGCTATCTTCTTTGCAGCTGTGCCGGCGGCCTTACCGGAACCAGCATTCTTCCGTTAAACAGAGTAGTCGAACAGGGCAGAAGGCTGAGGATTAATATCGGAGGCTTGCAGGGAGGCCATTCAGGTGTTGACATAGGCAAGAATCGTACAAATGCCACTCTGCTGATGGCCAGACTCCTGTTTGACCTGAGGGAGCTTTGCAGCTTTGCTCTGGTGGATATGAGGGGTGGCTTCAAGGACAATGTAATACCCCGTGAGGCAGAGGCGGTCCTTTTATTGCCTGCCGGTGACGAAGCAGATTCGGTCAAGCTGTATGCAAATGCCGAAGGATACATTAAACAGCTGATGGAAAAGTATCAGCGTGAGCTTGCCGGCAGCGAGCCGGAACTGCAGTTTCAGCTGACAGATCTCGGTGATGACAGCTGTGAGGTGATAGATTCATATTCCTTTGAAAAACTGCTTTTTATGCTGACCTTTATACCCAATGGTGTACAGGCAATGAGCGCCGATATTGAGGGACTTGTTGAAAGCTCCTTAAATATCGGAATATTCAGGACGGAGGCTGACAGAGCAGAGCTTTATTCATCAGTTCGCAGCTCAAAAAGCAGCTATAAGTACTATGTAAGCGACAAGCTGGAGTATCTGACCGCTTTTCTGGGAGGGGATTATCAGAAACGCTGGGAATACCCGGCCTGGGAATTTAGAAAGGATTCAAAGCTCAGGGAGCATTTTCAGAGAATCAACAAAGAGATGTATGGCAGGGAGATGAAGGTGGAGGCTATACATGCCGGACTGGAATGCGGCCTTATCTCCGAGAAAATGCCTCATCTGGATATGGTTTCAATTGGCCCTGACATGCATGACGTTCATACGGTTGAGGAAAGGCTGAGCATTTCATCAACAATACGTGTTTATAAGCTTCTTGAAAGAGTAGTCAGTGAAAGAATTGGTTAATAGAACACAACTCTGACACAATTTAGTGGTAATAATTTCTTTGGTGACAATGAGCATCATCCATAATATGCCTTCTGTGCTGCATATATTATATATGCAAGGGGGAAGCAAAGGCTGCATATGGGCATACTGTACAGGATATTGTCATACTGTAAAAGGATGATGTATCGGATTTAACGGATATAGGAGATAGTCTCATGGATAATTTGGGGAAGGATAACACATTCGATAAGGATAATAAGTTTGATATTGAAAACGATCCCGAGTTTAATGCAAATTTCTACAAAAACATTGAAAAGGTCCTGGAAAATATTGACCTGCCAGAGGAGCTACCGAATCCCAGCATTGATATTCTTGCAGAGGAAGAAGAATCCTACAAAGAGCAGCAGGAGGAAGAAACCGAAGAGGCGGAAGAGGCTGATGAGGCCGATATGGAGGCAGCTGACAAGCCGCTGACTAGCCAAAATCTGGAGGCTGCAGCCGCGCAGGCGGATTTGGCCGAGGAGAGCAGTATTGAGGATGAGCTGATGGATATCAGCTCTATGCTGGCTAAGCAAGTAAGTGAAGAGCTGGATACAGGTGCCGCTGAAAGCTCTAAGAAGCAAAGCATTTTCCTGCTGCAGAATTCAGTCTTGCTAAGTATTTTGTGTATTCTGGGATTTTGCTTCTTCTTTGCCTTCACAAAACCCGGAAACGGTATTTTAATGAAGATTGGAATTAATATCGGCGCTGCTATTTGGGAGACCAGTACTAATAATTTTACAGATGTAGCTTATGCTGATAAGGACATCGATTATATTGATGAAGAGGACCTAAAATCAGATGCTGAGGAGATAGATCCCGAGACTATTGATTTGCCCAATTATTCAGGAGGAGGCAAAAAGGAAAAAGGAGTTTACAATATACTTGTATTGGGTGAAGAAGCTATCGGTCAGGGAGCCGGCAGAGGCCGTACCGATGTCATCATCATAGCTACCATAAATACCAATACAAAATCCCTGAAGCTTACCTCCCTGATGAGGGATACCCTGGTGAAGATTCCGGGCTATAAGGAAAACAAGCTGAATGTGGTATATGAGCTGGGCGGCATTGATTTGATGTATAAAACATTAGCCCAGAATTTTGACATCCATTTGGATGGCAGTGTTTTGGTAAATTTCAAGAATTTCGAGAAAATAATTGACGAGCTGGGCGGACTGGAGATTACTTTAACTGCAGCAGAAGCTAAATATCTCAGAACAACCAACTATATATCCAATCCGGAATACCGCACAGTTGTGGAGGGCAAGCAGCTTATGAACGGTAACCAGGTTCTGGGCTATTCCCGTATCCGCAAAAGAGCTGCCATCACAGGCAATAACAATGATTATGGCAGAACAGACAGACACAGGATTATTCTTAATGCGATATTTGAAAAATGCAAATCCAAGGACAAGGTGGAGCTGGCAGGCTTAATGCTGAAGTTCCTTCCTATGCTGACTACCGATATAGACGCAAACGGATTTGAGACTCTGCTGGATGCTTACCTGCAGACAGGGGCAACAAGCATTGAACAGCTTCGTATACCCGCCAACGGCACCTTCAGGGATAATATAAAGGTAAGAGGCATGTCGGTGCTTATTCCCGATTATGAGGTAAATACCAACATGCTGCATGATTTCATTTTTGGCAATAAAAACGAGCAAAATTAATTACAGCTAAATCAGTCAAGTGCACTCCTTCTGTCAGGCAGGAAGGTCTGCACTTGACTTTATGTAAGCAAAATTAAAACAAGCTTATCCCGCCAGCTTTGTCGCATAAGAAACACTGTATATGAAGCTGCAGTTATATGCAAAGGCCTTGCTGCAGAGGACACAGGCCTGATTAAGAACATAAGGCATATAATGCCTGTTCATGACTTATAATAGATAATAGCAAAGAAAATATGCTTAATGAGGAGCAGGCAGTTGCAAAACAGTGGGGAGAATAAAAGACTAAAAGACAATATCGGAATAATTATTAATCGCTTGCTAAGGCTTGAGGCGGCTTTTGCTGCTATGCTGCTGCTTTTGGTATTGTCTGTTGTGTTTTATGAATTAAGACTATTAAATTCCCATCTTATTATAAACAGAGTAGCAGACAGCGAGATAGATTATGAGGAGTTTCGCAGGCTTAAAATCGGCGAGAAGGCTGTTGACAGAATTAATTCGGAGCTGGAGAAGATATTAAGAAGCAGGCCGGAATACAGGGGTATTCTGTATATGGATGAGATAGGATACCTGACCTTCAGCATGATGGCGGCCGGGTATGATCTGCTTAATAACGAGCCTGTGGATAAATTCACCTATATAAGGGCCTTTTCCAGGCTGAGCGGCCTTGACAGCTTTCAGGAATTATATCGCTATTACAGGGCAATACTGTCGGATGCGGTTGTTTTTCCGGTACCCATGATGGAGGAGGCGTCTGTCAGCTATATTGACAGCTGGTACGGCATGCGTACCTATGGAGGTATAAGAAAGCATGAGGGCTGTGATATCATGGCTGACAACAACCAGCCAGGCTATTTTCCTGTTATAAGCATAACGGACGGGGTAGTGGAAAAGCTTGGCTGGCTGGAGCAGGGAGGCAATCGAATCGGTATCCGCTCCGGAGCCGGAGGATACTTTTACTATGCCCATCTTCACAGCTATGCTGATGACTTAAAGATAGGTGACAGGGTAGTGGCAGGACAGCTGCTGGGCTTTATGGGAGACAGCGGATATGGGCCTGAAGGAACCACAGGCAAGTTTAAGGTCCACCTTCATCTGGGTATATATGTAGATTCTGACGTGTCCGGCACCGGAGAGTTGAGTGTAAATCCCTATTATTTGCTTAGGCTTCTGGAAAAAAGCCGGACATACCTGCCGTATGCCGGAAAAGGCAGCGGATAGATGCTTCTGTTGTCTGTAAAATGATTGCTGAGCTTACCAAAATGCTCATCTTCGTACTTCTAAAAATGACTATGTGATCCTAAAAATGAGCATCGATGTGGATATTTATAAAGAAATATGATAAAATAGGACATTGGTTAAGAAAATCCGGTTATTAATACTATTTCGCCGAGATTCGCAATTATATAAAAATATATAAAGTTGAAAATAAAAAGGAATGAAAGCATGGAAGTATATTTGGATAATTCGGCTACGACAAAGCCTTATGCTTCTGTAAGGGATAAGATGGTACAAGCCCTGGATGAGGATTACGGCAATCCCTCAAGCATGCATCGTTTGGGTGTTAATGCGGAACAGCTCATCAGGGAGGCCACATCCATAATAGCAAGAGCCCTTAAGGTTGAGCCAAAGGAGATAATATATACTTCAGGCGGAACCGAGGCCAATAATCTGGCTTTAATTGGAACCGCACTGGCCAACAGGCGAAGGGGAAGCCATATAATTACGACAAGAATTGAGCACCCTTCTGTACATCAGCCTCTGGTTCATCTGGGCGAGAATGGCTTTAATGTGGATTATGCTCCGGTGGACAAGACGGGCCGTTTGATAAAGGAAAGCCTGTACGGGCTTGTTAATGACAATACCTTGATGGTATCAATTATGTATGTCAATAACGAGATAGGCTCGGTTCAGGAGATTGAGGAGCTGGCGGCGGAGCTGAAAAGAATAAAAAAGGATATTATCATTCATGTGGATGCGGTGCAGGCCTTTGGCAAATATCGCATTTATCCAAAGCGTCAGAATATAGACTTGCTGACCTTTTCAGGGCATAAAATTCATGGCCCCAAGGGTGTTGGGGTCTTATACGTTAGTGAAGGCATCAGGATAAATCCTGTTGTTTTTGGCGGCGGACATCAAAGGAATCTGCGTTCTGGCACAGAGAATGTACCCGGTATAGCAGGAATAGGGCAGGCTGTCAAGGAAATTTATCAGGATTTTGACAATAAAATAGCCCGCATGTATGAGCTGAAGCAGTATTTTATAAGACAGCTGGCTTGTTTGGAGGATGTAAGCATTATCGGCATCCCAAATGAATGCAGCAATGAATTTGAAATGGAGCATCTGAAAAAAACAGCTCCCCATATAATAAATGCATGCTTTGAAGGGGTACGCAGCGAGGTTCTGCTGCACGCTCTGGAGGATAAGGGCATCTATGTATCTTCAGGTTCAGCCTGCAGTTCACATCACCCGACGCCAAGTGTTACCCTGAGTGCAATAGGACTGCCAAAGCAGCTTCTGGATTCAACAATACGCTTTTCCATGTCAGAGTTGACAACTTTGGAGGAAATCGATTATACACTTGAAAATATAAGACAGCTGCTGCCAATGCTGAGAAGATACACTAGAAGGTAGATGAAAAATGCCCGTTTGTATGTTCGGATGCGACAGCTTTATGCAGCCGGACAGTAGGATAAATTGATATGGCTTGTCATAGCCATTATATATACAGGAGGAAGCAAATGTTTAAGGCGTTTTTAATTAAATATGCAGAGATAGGCCTTAAGGGTAACAACCGTTATCTTTTTGAGAACGCTCTCAGGGACAGAATTAAGGAAGCCCTGGAGAGGTTGGGAAAATTTGAGGTAAGCAAGGAACAGGGACGTATCTTCATAAGCTGCCCTGAGGAATACGATTATGAGGAAACGGTGGCAGCGCTTAAAAGAGTGTTTGGTATATCCTCCATCTGCCCTGTTGCGGTTATTGACAGCTCCGACTGGGAGCTTCTTACCCAGGGGGTGGGGGATTATGTTGAGGCGATGTATAAGGATCGCAGCTTTACCTTCAAGGTGGAGGCAAAAAGGGCTGACAAGAATTATTTTCTAACATCTCCTGAGATCTGCAGCAGGATGGGAGCGTATTTGCTTGGCAGATTTCCTCAGCTGAAGGTTGATGTAAGCAATCCTGAGGTACGCATCAACGTTGAAATCAGAACGAAATGCTATGTATATTCTATAGTGATTCCAGGCCCCGGAGGTATGCCTGTAGGGAGCAACGGCAAGGCCATGCTGCTCCTGTCAGGCGGTATAGACAGTCCGGTGGCAGGCTATATGATATCAAAGCGTGGAGTATCACTGGCAGCAACATATTTTCATGCACCTCCCTACACCAGTGAAAGGGCCAAGCAGAAGGTAGTGGATCTGGCGACGAGGATTTCAGGCTATGCCGGAAAAATGAAGCTCTTTGTGGTTAATTTCACCGATATTCAGCTGTATATCTATGACCAATGCCCTCATGAAGAGCTGACCATTATAATGAGAAGATACATGATGAGGATAGCCGAGAAGCTGGCACAGCAGGAGGGTTGCCTGGGTCTGGTTACAGGTGAGAGCATAGGTCAGGTGGCGTCTCAAACCATGTACAGCCTTGCAGCCACCAATGAGGTATGCAGTATGCCGGTATACCGGCCTTTGATAGCCTTTGACAAAAAGGATATAGTTGAGCTGGCCAAGGAAATTGGAACCTTCGAGACATCAATACAGCCCTTTGAGGATTGCTGCACCATATTTGTTGCCAAGCATCCGGTTATAAAGCCCAGTATAAAGGTGATTAACAAATCTGAAGGAAAGCTTGCCGAAAGGATAGAACAGCTGCTGGAGGAAGCATTGAATACGGTAGAGGTTATAGAAATAGGTTAAGGTAGAAGGACTGGATCAAAGCAGATGAAATAGTGTAAGGCAGACGAAATAAATTAAAGTAGAGAAGACATAGTAGATAAAGGCAGATGAACTGGATTAAGGCAGAGCAGGCGAAGCAGGTAAAGGCAGATGAACTGGATTAAGGCAGAGCAGGCGAAGCAGGTAAAGGCAGATGAACTGGATTAAGGCAGAGCAGACGAAGAAGGTAAAGGCAGATAAGCTGAATTAAGGCAGAGCTGACTAGATGAAGGTAAGCAAAATACTTCAGGCAGAGTAAACGAAATAGATTAAGGTAAACGTAATAGATTCAGGCAGAGCAAACGAAACAGATTAAGGTAAACATAATAGATTAAGACAGATAACAGTATTAAGGCAGACGGGCAGATGCTTCAGGATTGTGCAGGAGGAAGCCTTGCGCAATCCTGTACGTGCAGCCTGCCCGGAGCAAAAATAAAAAGGTCGTCATAAATGACAACCTCTTGATTATTGGCAGCGTTAATTAACTGGAAGCTGAAGATTATGTGACAAATAAATAATAACCGGGCGATTATTCAACAATGTAAGGCTTTAATGTTTCAAGAATCTTATCCAACTCTGCATCGTTGTGGATATTTAAATCTATAACCTTTGAAAGGTCAAGGCTGAAAATACCCATGATGGATTTTGCATCTATAACATATCTGCCTGATACAAGGTCAAAATCGCTATCAAATTTGGAAACGTCATTTACAAAGGACTTTACCTTGTCAATTGAATTTAATGATATCTTTACTGTTTTCATATTATGCTCCTCCTATTATCAATATATGTATATACTATAATTTAACAAATTAAAAGTCAATATACAAAGTACATAAAAAAAGAGGAGAACTTTATATTTTCACGGGATAAGCCCGAATGGCACAATGCCTGACGGGCAGGACAAATCCCTTATGGAATATAAGCCTTATCGGGCAACCATATGAACAAGCAGTAGAAAGAGCACTAGAAAGGATTTTATAAATGAGCAGAAAAGCTGCATTTTTAAGCCTTGGCTGCAAGGTTAACTCCTATGAGACCGAGGCTATGCGCAACATGTTTGAGGCAGCAGGATATGAAATAGTGGATTTTAAGGATATAGCGGATGTCTATGTGGTCAATACCTGTACGGTTACCAATATAGCGGACCGCAAGTCCCGCCAGATGCTTCATCAGGCCAGAAACAGAAACCCCGAGGCGGTTATTGCGGCGGTAGGCTGTTATGTCCAGGCGGCAGGGGAGGCACTTTTGGAGGATGCATCTGTTGATTTGCTGGTGGGCAATAATAAAAAATCGGAGCTGCTGCAGATGGTGGAGGCCTGTGCAAGGAGCAGAAGCAGGATTGAAAGTGTAATAGACATTAACCGGGAAAATGAATATGAGGAGCTCAATATCATAACAACAACCGAAAAAACCAGGGCTTTTATCAAAATACAGGATGGCTGTAACCGTTTTTGCTCCTATTGCATAATTCCCTATGTAAGGGGAAGAGTAAGAAGCAGGAGCGAGGAGGATATACTAAATGAAGTAGCAGCACTTGCTGCAGGCGGTTATAAGGAAATCGTACTTACAGGAATCCATATATCCTCATATGGCATCGACCGGGCAGCAAAGCCATCAAAGGCAGAAAACAGCGCAGGCTCTGATGGCTCGGAGGCTATCCTGGATGAGTACAATGAGGATTACGAGGCGGATATCCCGCTGGCATCCCTGATTGTCAAAATTGGGCAAATTCAGGGTGTGGAAAGAATACGTCTGGGTTCACTTGAACCAAGGCTGATTACGGAGCGCTTTTTAAGAACAGTTTCATCTGTTCGGCAATTTTGTCCCCATTTCCACCTGTCCCTGCAAAGTGGCAGCGACAGTGTGCTAAAAAGGATGAACCGTAGATATACATCCGGAGAATACCTGAGCAAGGTTAATTTGATTAGGCAGTATTTTGAGCTGCCGGCCTTTACCACCGACATTATAGTGGGTTTTCCGGGAGAAAGCGAGGAGGAGTTTGCTCAAACCCTGGATTTTGTAAAAAGGGTTGGTTTTTCACATATTCATGTATTTAAGTATTCAAAGAGGGCTGGAACCAAGGCCGCCCAGATGCCCCAGCAGATTCCGGAGGATGTAAAGGGGGCAAGGAGCAATAAATTAATTTCTTTGGCACAGGCCATGTCCAAGGAATATAAAGCGCAATTTTTGGGCAGAATAGAAAAAATTCTTATTGAGGAGGAAGCTGTTATTGACGGTGTCAAATATCAGACCGGTCATAACGAAAGATATCTGAAGCTGGCAATCCGCAGTGAGGCAGCGCTTGAAAACAGTATAGTAGAGGCAAGAGTGTGTGAAATATTAACAGACGATCTGCTTCTTTGTGAAATAAGCAATTGAATTTTTTGGCTAAATATATTAATATATAATGGTAATTAGTATTTTAGGCTGATAACTTTTTTCAGAAATCAGCTTTAAATAAATAAAGGTAAGTATCGTAGCTGCCCAGATAGTGGAATAGGAAGTGGTTCTATGCCGAGAATAAATAATACTCAGTATTTTAATGTAAGGAAGGATACGGAAATTGCCGTTAAGGACGTCATAAGAGAGGTATATCTGGCTCTGACAGAAAAAGGCTATAATCCGGTCAATCAGATTGTGGGATATGTTATGTCGGGCGACCCTACCTACATAACAAGCCATAATGGCGCTAGAAGCCTAATTATAAAGGTTGAACGGGATGAGATTATTGAGGAATTGCTGCGCTTTTATATTGATAATGAAATAAACCGCAGCAGCAAATGATAGCCCTAAAGTTCAAGCCTGCCCATAAGCAGGCTTGATTAAGCAGGGAGCAAAGATATGCTTGTAATGTACAAAATGACTGTCAATGCATTTAATGTCTCATAATAGCTGATGCTGAAATTGAGCAGCAGATATAAACAGGAGCAATATGGAGGAATTAAGCATATATGGGTAGGATAATGGGGCTGGATTATGGTTCGGTAACTGTAGGTGTTGCTGTAAGTGATTCCCTGCTTCTGACTGCCCAGCCGGTTGAGGTAATCCGGCGAAAGAAGGATAATGTCATAAGAAAAACTCTGGTCAGGATAGAGGAGTTAATATCGCAGTATCAGGTGGACAGGATTGTAGTCGGATATCCTAAGAACCTGAACAATTCCATTGGTGAACGGGCTAAGAAAACTGAAGAATTTGTGGAGCTTTTAAGAAAGAGAACCGGTTTGGAGGTAATACTATGGGATGAGAGGCTGACTACTGTAGCAGCAGAACAGGTATTGTCCCGAACCGGCTTAAATTACGAGGAAAAGGCAAAGGTAGTGGATAAGCTTGCAGCTGTATTAATTCTGCAAGGATATCTTGATATGCTCAACTTTAAAAAGGATAGCAATGATACAGACGTATAAAAAGAATATCCGGGGCAATATAAAATATTATGAATATAATCAGTAATCTGCTTTTTGTCAGTGATTGAGCTCTTGCGTGGAGGTTAAGAATGAATAACAGACCGGACGAAATTGTATTTACTACAGAGGATGGCAAGGACGTAGTTTTTAGTGTTATAGAACAGACCAGGCTGGGTGGCATAAATTACTTGTTGGTCAGCACAGGAAAAAGTGTGGATGGAGAGGAAGAGGTTCTTATCCTGAAGGATATATCTGATGACACGGATGCGGAAGCGGTATATGAGATAGTTGAGGATGATCAGGAATTAGATTTGGTGGCCGGAATTTTTGAGGAATTGATTGAAGACATAGAAATTAACTAATTGCAGGATTTGATTTAGAGACATTCAGATTGTATATGGGGCTTTAGGCCCTTTTAGTCGGCATGAGAAAAAGGACCGTTTTGTGGGGCATTTTGATTTTTAATGCCTTTAGTTTGTTGTGATAAATACATCTAAATCAGAATCATGCACTTATAAAATGGAGATTATTACATATTAACCATTGGAGGTGCAGTTATTTGAGAAATAATACAAAAGCAGTCGTAAAAAAGACTGATAATAAATCTGTCAAAATAATACCGCTGGGCGGCTTGGAACAAATCGGTATGAACATTACCGTAATAGAATATGAGAATGATATAATAGTAATTGATTGCGGCTTATCATTTCCGGAAGACGAAATGCTTGGAATAGATCTCGTAATTCCTGATGTCACATATCTTAAGGAGAATATAGAAAAGGTCAGAGGCTTTGTAATAACTCACGGACATGAGGATCATATCGGTTCCCTTCCATATGTGCTAAAAGAGGTAAACGCTCCTATTTATGCAACCAAGCTTACATCAGCCATTATCGAAAGCAAGCTTAAGGAGCATAATTTGCTGAAGACCACCAAGCGAAGAGTAATAAAATATGGTCAGACTATCAACCTGGGCTGCTTCAGGGTAGAATTCATAAGGACAAATCACAGTATAGCAGATGCGGCAGCTCTGGCTATCTATACACCGGCAGGCATAATCTTCCACACAGGAGACTTTAAGGTAGATTACACACCTGTATACGGAAAACCTATAGACCTTCAAAGAATAGGCGAGATCGGCAAAAAGGGTGTTCTTGCCCTGCTGTGTGACAGCACAAATGTTGAGCGTCCCGGCTACACCATGTCTGAAAGTACGGTTGGCAAGACCTTTGACAGCATTTTTTCGGATTATTCAAGGCAAAGGATTATCGTTGCCACCTTTGCATCCAATGTGGACAGAATTCAGCAGATCATCAACTCGGCGGCCAAGTATGGAAGAAAAATAGTTATAGAAGGCCGCAGCATGGTAAATATCATATCGGTGGCAAAAGAGCTGGGTTATATCAAAATGCCTGATGAGATGCTGATTGATATTGAGCAGATGAAGAACTACAATGATAATCAACTGGTTCTGATAACAACCGGCAGCCAGGGTGAGACTATGGCAGCCCTGCCCCGTATGGCGGCCTCAATCCATAAAAAGGTGACGATAAAGCCCGGAGATGTCGTTATTCTCAGCTCAACACCGATACCGGGCAATGAGAAGGCTGTATCTAAGGTAATCAACGAGCTTTCCATGAAGGGAGCCAAGGTTATATATCAGGATACCCATGTATCAGGTCATGCCTGCCAGGAGGAAATCAAGCTGATTTACACACTGATAAATCCCAAGTATGCCATTCCTGTTCACGGCGAATACAAGCATCTGATCAGACATGCCGAACTGGCCCAGTCACTGGGTATACCAAAGGAAAATATATTCCTGCTGTCATCCGGTAAGGTTCTTTCCTTATCTGAAGAAAAGGCAGCCATTACCGGTGAAGTACCTGCACAGGGAATACTGGTTGACGGTCTCGGTGTTGGAGATGTCGGCAATATTGTCCTTCGTGACAGGCAGCTGCTGTCGGAGAACGGCCTTATTATCGTGGTGGTATCCCTTGAAAAATACAGCAATCAGGTTCTTGCAGGCCCTGACATAGTATCCCGCGGCTTTGTATATGTAAGGGAATCAGAAAACCTTATGGATGAAGCCAGGGATGTGGTTGAAAGGGCTCTGATGAGAAGTCTCAGTAACCGCAATAATTCCGACTGGAGCAGGATGAAAACGGAGATTAAGGATTCCTTGAGTGAATTCATTTGGAAGAAAACCAAGAGGAACCCTATGATATTGCCGATAATCATGGAAGTATAAATAATCGAGGTTTAGTTAAAACTGCAGGATGCATAATCTAAATCTGCAGGATGCATAATCTGCAAGATGTATAGTATGCAGGTTGCATATTCTGCAAGATGCGGCAAGAGAGGTAAGCTGATGGCTAATAAATCCACGAATATGAAAATAACATTGAAAATAACCAGCTTTATATTGCGCTTATTATTGAATATAACCTTCTATACCCTGGTGGTTATTCTGATTATTAATTTAAGCAAGATGGCCTTTAATTTTGCCTATCAGCTATACGGACCGGTGACAGTAGATCCCAGGGGTAAAGGCACCAAAATCCTGGTGCAGATAAAAGAGGGCGAATCAACAATGGATGTGGCAAGCAAGCTGGAGCTGGTTCATGCCATTAAGAATAAATACGCATTTTATCTTAAAGCCAAGCTGAAGAAGGAACTCATCATGCCTGGAACCTATGAATTATCAACCGATATGACCTATGATGAAATCATGGATATCATAACGGATTATTCGGCATCGATTATCAAAAATCCCGATGCTGATGGCAAGAAGAAGCCTTAGCAGGCGAAAAGCAGAGGTTGGGATTTATGATATCAAATGAAAGAATTACAGCTTACATCAATTCTCTTGACGCTGAACTGCCGTCGCAGCTTCTGGCCCTTGAAAGGGAAGCGCTGAAAGAGAGTGTTCCTATCATAAAAAAGGAAACGCAGGGTGTATTAAAATTTTTCCTTAAACTGAAAAATCCAAAAAGGATACTGGAGGTCGGAACAGCCATTGGCTTTTCCGCCCTCTTTATGAGTGAATATACGGAGGCGGACTGCAGCATTACAACGATAGAAAAGGTACCCATGAGGCTTGTTGTGGCGGAAAAGAATCTGGCGGATGAGCGTTTCCCGGGTAGGGACAAAATAAAGCTGATTAAGGGGGAAGCCCTTAATGTACTTAAGGAGCTGGCCGATGCCGGCGAAAAATATGACTTTATATTTCTGGATGCCGCCAAAGCGCAGTATATGAGCTTTCTTCCGGAGCTGATGAGACTGCTTATGATCGGAGGAATTCTTATAACGGATAATGTTTTACAGGACGGTACGGTGATAAATTCCCGCTACAGCATTACCAGGAGGGACCGGACAATTCATAGCAGAATGAGGGAATATCTGTACACAATATCCCATATGGATGAGCTGCAGACGATGATTTTGCCGGTGGGAGACGGCATAGCCGTAAGCTGCAGGCTTAAATAGAATGATGACTTAAATTTTACTGGCAATGCAGTCGGTAGGTGAATCAAAAGAATGGATTGTGAGGTAAACAATGAGCTTAGACATAAAAAAGCCGGAGCTGCTGCTTCCGGGAGGAGATTTGGAGACCTTAAAAACAGCGGTTATGTATGGTGCTGATGCCGTATATATCGGCGGAGATTTATATGGTCTCAGGGCAAAGGCCAAAAATTTTACAATGGATGAAATGAAGCAGGGGATAGAATTTGCCCACAGCTATGGTAAAAAGGTATATGTAACAGCCAATATTACCGCCCATAACAGGGATTTGGCGGGGATAAGGAAATATTTTAAGGAGCTTAAGGACTTTGGCGAGCTGCGGCCGGATGCGGTTATCATATCTGATCCGGGTGTTTTTGTCATTGCGAGGGAAATTATACCTGAGATAGATATCCATATAAGCACCCAGGCCAATAACACCAATTATGAAAGCTATAAATTCTGGTACGGGTTGGGGGCTAAGAGGGTGGTCTCCGCAAGAGAGCTGTCAATGGAGGAGCTGGCACAGATCAGGGCAAATATTCCGTCCGAGATGGAGATTGAGACCTTTGTCCATGGCTCAATGTGCATAGCATATTCCGGCAGATGCCTGCTCAGCAACTATTTTACAGGCAGGGATGCCAATCTTGGAGCCTGCACCCACTCATGCAGATGGAAGTACCATCTTGTTGAGGAAACAAGGCCCGGAGAATATCTTCCGATTGAGGAAAATGAGAGGGGTAGCTATATATTCAACTCGAAGGATCTTTGTATGATTGAATATATACCCGAGCTTGTAAAGGCAGGAGTAAACAGCTTCAAGGTTGAGGGCAGAATGAAGACCAGCCTCTATGTTGCTACAGTGGCAAGAGCCTACCGCATGGCAATAGATGACTTTTTTAAGGATCCTAAGCTGTATGAGGCAGGCAAGGGCAAATACATGGAGGAAGTCAGTAAGGGGGTCAACAGGCAGTTTACCACCGGCTTCTTTTTTGGAAGACCTGGGGCTGAGGATCAGATATATGATCGCAACACATATGAAAAAGCCTATACCTATCTGGGCACCATAAGCGAGATTAAGGGGGGCCTGTATGGCCTGGAGCAGAAGAACAAGTTCAGTGTAGGAGAGAATGTGGAGATAATCAGGCCAAACGGCGATACCATATATGCTACTGTAAAGAGGATTGAGGATGAGGAGGGCAACTATATGGAGAGCTGTCCGCATCCACAGCAAAGAATTTATGTCGATTTCGGTGTTGAATTGGACATATACGATATGATAAGACGGAAGGAATAGTTTTTTGTTTTGTCCTACCGTCCTTTTTTACGAGGGATAGGCACTTTATGTCAATATGGCACATATGATATTAGTGACCACATTAGGCATTGAGGGTGCTTATCTTCGTGAAGTCATTTCCTAAGCCTCTAAGCACCAAAGAAGAAGCTGAATACCTTAGGCGCTGCAAAGAAGGCGACAAGGCCGCCAGAGATAAATTGATAGAGCATAACCTGAGACTGGTTGCCCATATAGTGAAAAAATATAATATTGCCGACAAGGAAACGGATGATTTGATTTCTATCGGTACCATTGGGCTTATTAAGGCAATAGATACCTTTGATGAGGAGAAAGGAATCCGTTTGGCCACCTATGCCTCGCGTTGCATTGATAACGAGCTGCTTATGATGCTCAGGAGCGGAAAGCGAATTTCCAAAGAGGTATATCTGTATGATCCTATAGGCTCCGACAAGGAAGGCAACGAGATAAATTTGCTGGATATAATTGAGGAAGCGGATATAGATATTGTTGACAATATTATGCTGGAGGATGATATTAAGAAGCTGCACAGCATAATCGGCAAGGTATTGACCGAGAGGGAACGTGAAATTATCAGCCTGCGTTATGGACTTAGCAACAACCGTGAGGTTACGCAAAGGGAAATCGCAAATAAGCTGGGTATTTCAAGAAGCTATGTCAGCAGAATTGAAAAGAAGGCCTTGAGAAAGCTGAGGGAGTGTTTCGAATCTTAATTTATTACAATATACAGTAGGCGGGGAAAGCTGCTGAACAGTCCTGCAACAGGCTGATCAGAAGCTTTTTTGTTAGTGGCCTACTGCAAGGCAAATCAGGTTACCGATTGACTGCTTAGGTAAATCCGGTTACCGGTTGGCTGCAAAAGCAATCAATCAGGTTGTTATTAATTGCTTTGGCAGAGCGATAGTTAAGCGACTTTATACTTTTTTTATTATGTATAAGACCGGCATTGTAGTATTATTTTTATAGAATATGCAGCAGAGGGGATGATATTAAGCGCATTGCTAAACTATCAAGCTCTGATGCTGCATGCTCTCAAGCAAAGCGGGTAATGTTTAAATGCCGTGCCTTTTTGCATGCTTTGGCTGAGGACAGGCCTGCTTAATGGAAGAGGTATAGAGTATGCCATGCTTTTGAAATTTTTTGAGGTGAGACATGATGAATCAATTCAGAAAATTTATGTACGGAAGGTATGGCTTTGACCAGCTTTCAAGAGATATTATCCTTTTTAGCCTCTTTATCACCCTGATAGCGTCCATGACCCGCAGCAGCCTGCTACTATGGCTGGCTTATATTCCGCTTTTTTATGCTATCTTCAGGATACTGTCAAGGGATACACAAAAAAGGGCAAGAGAGAATTATATATACGCTGATCTTATACGGAAAGTAAAGGTCAGGGCCAAAAATACAAAGCTGCTTTTAGTGGGAACAAGGACACATAAATTTTACAGATGCAAGGGCTGCAGACAGATGATCAGAATCCCCAGAGGTAAGGGAAAGATAAGCATAAGCTGTCCGAAATGCAGAAGGGAGTTTATCAGCAGGAGCTGATAAAAGAGTTTCAATGCCTTTAAGTTTTTCTTACAGAGCTATTGATAAATTATATGGTTCGGTATATCTAATAATTAACTAATTTCTGGACAATAATGATTAATAGTGATAAGCTTATATCAGCCTGGCAACAATTTATAAAGAGATAAAATCTTTATAATGCATGCCGGGCTGAATGAGTGTTTAAGCCTGGCTATCTGACCTTGGCAGGATTAAGCCTGACAAGCCGACCCCGGCAGAAGCAGGGCCGGTAATAAACCGCTGCCGGAGCAAGTTGGTTTATGAATTTTGGATTTAGTTAATTGCAGAATGAAAGGCATGGTTGTTGCTGATGGTGAAATCTATAGCTAAAAAGATATTTGAAAAATTCATAAACAGGGAGACTATAGCCTATGCTGTGGCCGGTGCCATGACTACCCTGGTCAATTTTATCAGTTATGAGGGCCTGTATCGTCTGGGACTGGATAATCTTACAGCCAATGCCCTGGCATGGGTGATAGCCGTTAGCTTTGCCTATCTGGTAAACAAGAACCAGGTCTTTTTGTCAAAGAGCAGGGATGCGGTGGATGAGGCTATGAAGCTGTCAAAGTTCTTCGGAGCCAGAATAGTAACCCTGCTGGTTGAACAGGCAGGTATGTTTATATTTGCGGAAATCTTGCACATATATCGCTGGCTGGTTAAAATATGCCTGTCAGCAATAGTAATAATACTTAATTATCTGTTCAGCAAGCTTTTTGTATTTAAGAATGAACAGGATAAAATCTAATGCATAAGAGTAAAGGCTGGAAGGGTGTGAAGCTATGATAAATAAAGCTAGTGCTGTCGTTAAATTGAAAAAGGGCGAGGGCAGAAGCTTAAAAGGCGGAGGCTTATGGATCTATGATAATGAAATAGATACTATAGCAGGTGATTTTGAAAACGGGGATCTTGTATATGTGCATGACTTCGATGATTATTATCTTGGCTGTGGCTTTATCAACACCAAGTCAAAAATAACCGTCAGGATGATGTCAAGAATCAAGGGTCAGGAAATAGATGAGGCCTTCCTGGCCATGAGGGTAAGGGATGCATGGGAATATCGCAAGGCAACCGTTGATACCGGCAGCTGCCGAATAATCTTCGGTGAGTCGGATTTCCTGCCGGGATTGGTGGTGGACAAATTTTCGGATGTGCTGGTGGTACAGTCGCTTGCCCTCGGTATTGACAGGATGAAGAGGGAAATCATATCAATTCTTATAGATTTGCTAAAGCAGGACGGTATAGCAATCAGGGGAGTATATGAGCGTTCTGATGCCAAGGTGCGGGAAAACGAAGGTATGGAGCGCATAAAGGGCTTTATTGGAGAAGCCTTTGATACCAAGGTGGAAATAGTAGAAAATGGAGTGCGATATATAGTTGATGTAGCAGAAGGCCAGAAAACCGGCTTTTTTCTTGACCAGAAATATAACCGGGCGGCAGTTGCCAGGCTTTGCAAAGGAGCAAGGGTGTTGGACTGCTTTACCCATACAGGCTCTTTTGCCCTCAATGCTGCATTGGCAGGTGCCAGGGAGGTTATAGCTGTCGATTCATCAAGCCTTGGTATAGCTCAAGCCTGTGAAAATGCAAGGATTAACGGGGTTTCCGATATAATTGACTTTGTTTGCGCAGATGTCTTTAATCTGCTTCCCGAATACGAAAAGAAGGGGGAGCAGTTTGATGTGGTAATACTGGATCCGCCTGCATTTACCAAGTCAAGAAGCTCTGTCAAGAATGCCATCAAGGGTTACCGTGAGATTAATCTGCGGGCTCTGAAGCTGGTAAAGGACGGAGGCTTTCTGGCCACCTGCTCCTGCTCCCATTTCATGACACCGGAGCTGTTTACCGAGACAATAGGCCAGGCTGCAAGAAATGCAAGGAAGAGATTAAGACAGGTGGAATACAGGACTCAGGCTCCGGATCATCCGATACTATGGGCGGCAGACGAATCCTATTATCTGAAATTTTATATCTTCCAGGTTGTAAGCGAAAAATAAAGCTGAGTATTTGCTCAGTATCCGCTTTTAAGGTTGGGACAAGCTTTACTTATAGCAGACCTTCTGACAGGTCAAAAAGCTGCTAGCCAGGAATAACTACTTAGAATAGCAGTATGATGGAAATATGCCTACATGGAAAGAACCTGGAAAGAACACGGAAGGAAGCACAAGCTGATGAGATATGAAGAAGCAATCTTATTTTTGGAGAAGGCGGCTGAATCTGGCAGCAGGCCGGGCCTTGAGACAATTTGCGAATTAACAAGAAGGCTTGATAAGCCGCAGGACAAGCTGAGGATAATTCATATAGCAGGCACCAACGGCAAGGGCTCAACGGCGGCATATATTACAACGATCCTGGCCTGTGCAGGCTTTAGGGTCGGCAGATATCTTTCTCCCGCTGTGTTTGATAGACGTGAAACTATTCAGATAAGCCACAGCAGCCAGGGAAGGATCTTTAGCGAATATATAAGTGAGGAAGGGATAAGCAGGACTGTCGGCTTAATTAAAAAGGCATGTGAAGAGATGGTCAGGGATGGCTTTCATCATCCCACTGTTTTTGAGATAGAAACGGCTATGGCCTTTTTGTACCTTTCGGATGAAAATGTAGATTTTGCCGTAATAGAGACGGGTATGGGAGGCAGGCTTGATGCAACCAATGTAATTGAGCATCCCCTTTGCAGTGTTATTACATCCATCAGCATGGATCACATGCAGTATCTTGGAGATACAATTGAGGAAATAAGCTGGCACAAGGCGGGGATTATCAAAAGGGGGGCCCCTGCAATAAGCATCAACACTGATCCGAGTATAGTCAAGGTGCTGGAGGAGGCCTGTAAAGAGGGAGGCAGCAGACTTATCCTTGCTTCTGCGCAGGATGCAATAATACACAGTCTGACCTGTGATGGAACAGTCTTTTCATATAAGGGAAATAAGTATCAGATTAAGCTTCTTGGAAGGCATCAGGTGGACAATGCTATACTGGCGCTGGAAACGGTTAAGGCCCTAAAGTCACAGGGATATGCCATCAGTCAGGAAGCCATTTGTACAGGCCTGGCCAGCACCAGCTGGAGAGGTCGCTTTGAGATATTAGCCAGAGAACCTTATTTTATAATAGATGGAGCCCATAACGAGGATGCCGCTGTCAAATTACGGGAGGCCATAGAGACATATTTTGCCGGCCGTAGGCTGATATTTATAATGGGAATTTTTGCAGACAAGGAATACAGGAAGGTGCTTAAGATTATGGCACCGCTGGCGCAGCTTCTGATAGCAATAACACCGCCAAACAGCCGGGCTCTTTTGTCAAGCAGCCTTGCCGATGAGGCAAGGTACTACTTTGACGGCAGGATAATAGATGCCGGGACTGTGGCGGCGGCAATCGAATATGCATATGCTAACAGCAGGCCTGAGGATGTAATCGTGGCCTTTGGCTCCCTGTCCTTCCTGCAGGAGCTTAGCGAGCTTTTGAAGAGAAGGCTTCAGGATCAAAGACATTAACCTCAGGATATCCGTCAGCGCTGACAATATAGGTATTGCTGTTGTCTGCATCCCTGAAGAAGACATATTTTTCGGTTACATTAATCTGCTTGTAATCGCCATCCAGCAGCCTGCCTGCTTCCATGGTGTCCAGCTTGAGGCGGTATATTCCCTTGTCAGCCTGGTCATCCACCTGATAATAAAGATAAATTCCGCTGTTGGTAATATTGTAGGTGCTGCAGCGGCTGTCAACCAAAAGCTCCTTTTCTGAGCCGTCCTGGTTCATCCTGTAGATTTTGTTGTCATCTGCAGCATCCATATAATAAATGTATCCATCTCTAAATATAGGTTGTAAGTAGGAGCCCTCAAATGCCTGATAGATTATAAAGCTTTTAAGATCAATCATACTGATACCTTGATTCTGGGCTTTTGTGGTGAAATACAAGCCGCTGTCGCTTACATTTACAGGAGTAGCCGCATCCTTTACCAGCAGGCGATTTGACTCACCGTCTATTTGATATTTGTAAAGGCTGTAGCCTGATGCAAGATCATATTTTTGGAAATATATGTTGTTACCCTTCAAGGTCAGATAAGAGCTTGGGTCGCTTGTATAAGCCTTAAGCTCGGAGCCGTTTAGTTTAACCCTGTAAACACCTGAGTTATAGAACATCATATACTCTGTATCACTATTATTTGTATCATTGGCACGAACATAATAAATATAGTTGTCATCAACATTAATAAATACAGCCTTGTCGTTGCGTAGCTTTTTTGGTTTAGTCAAATCTGAATCCATTACATACAGGGCGCCACCTGCCTTGTCGTTGCTGAAGTATATCTTGCCGTTCACTTCACAAAACAAGCCACCGTTATATATATTGCCGGCGGTATTGCCGCTTGCATTTTCAGCATTGTAATAGGTGCGGCCTCTGTTATAGGCGTAGAGAATAGCCACCAACAGGGCTGTAACTGTGGTTAAGGTGATAATTAAGCGCATTAGTTTTTTAAGCATGTATAAAACCTCCGGTAAATTACATATTTGATATAGAAAAATGCATAATAATCCGCATATTAATGTAAGGCTGGATAATAGAAATCTTTAAAAAAGCCATAAATTCCTTTTTATTAAATGGATTTATTATAATTTATATATCGACAATAATATTATCTAACTTAATACACATAGTTTGTTGCATAGTTTGGATTTGGATAGTATAATGAGGCATGAGCTTTGATGGTTTAAACTGATGAAGCGAACAACAGATAAAGGACGCAAAAGAAAGCCGCACAGCCTGTATGTCGGCTTCCATGGAGGAGAATTATGATAGATTTGCAGGAAAGTCGCAGAAAAATTGATGAGATTGATAAGAAGATAGTGGAGCTTTTTGAAATTCGTATGCAGATTGCAAAGGAAATTGCAGAATATAAATTAAGTGTAGGCAAACCGATATATGACGCAGCCAGGGAGGAGGAAAAGCTGGCCACGCTTACGGCACTGACCGATAATGAATTCAATAAGCGGGCAATAGTGGATTTGTTCAAGCAGATTATGTCCCTCAGCCGAAGACTGCAATATGCTCATTTGGCCGACAACAGCGGCATCCAGCTGGCTCCGGTTGAAGCAATTGCTGTCAGCAGGGACACAAAGGTTGCATACTTTGGTGAGACAGGTTCCTATACCGAGCAGGCGATGATGGAATACTTCAGTACAGAGGTTACTGCTATAGCCATGCAGAGCTTTGAGGATGTCATGAAGGCGGTTAAGGAGGGCAGGGCCCTTTATGGCGTTCTTCCCATAGAAAATTCGTCAACCGGGACCCTTTCCGACATATTTGATTTGCTGGCTGAATATGATATTTATATTATAGGGGAGCAGCTGATCAAGATTGAGCACAATCTCTGGGGCCTGCCGGGAGCGGAGTTTTCCGATATTAAGGTGGTCCACTCCCACAGACAGGGGCTTTTGCAATGCTCGAATTTCTTAAAGCAGCATCCAGATATAGAGCAGGCGGAAAGCGGCTCAACAGCAGGCTGTGCCCGTTTAATTCTGGAAAAGCAGGACAAGAGTCATGCGGCTATAGCCAGCAGGCGGGCGGGAGAGGTTTACGGTCTGAAGCTTCTTAAGGAGGCTATTCATGATGAAGATCACAACAGTACACGCTTTATAATAATAACCGGTGAGAAGATATATCTGAAGGGAGCGAAGCGCACCAGCATCTGCTTTGAGCTTCCCCATAAGAGCGGATCGTTGTATCATATGCTTTCACATTTTATTTATAATAATATAAATATGACCAGAATTGAATCAAGGCCAATTGCTGGCAAGGCCTTTGCATACCGGTTTTTTGTTGACATAGTCGGGGCGCTGGACTGGCCGGAGGTTAAGAATGCTCTCCACTGTATCCGGGAGGAGGCGCTGGCGATGAAGATACTTGGCTGCTTTGCACCTGCGGCAGAATAATACAATGTTCTTCATATTTTTTTCAAAATCCAATCACAAATTAAACATAAATCCGTGTTATACTGATTTCAGAGAAAAGAAAAAGCACTTAAAGGCTTTTATACGGCAGCCAAGTCAATCTGAAAGGAGAGTATTCGGATGAATAGTGAATACGCTAATATGCAGGGGATTTTTAATGAAGGTAAACCCTCTGACAATAAAGTAAAGAAAAAGAAGAAGCCCTTTGGCCTGATAAAGCTTACAATTGTCGCGCTGCTGTTCGGAATCGTGGCAGGGGCAGCCTTTCAGGGCTATGTATTGATGAAAAATCCTGTGGAGCTTACACAGGAGACGGGTGAAGACGACACAGGAGAGCTGAAGGCGGACACGACAAGCGACAGTGAGCTATCTTATCAGAATGCCAGTATAGACGGTATTGTAACCGATGTATCCCAGGTTGTGGATGAGGTTATGCCGGCAATTGTTTCCATTAACACCACCACCAGCAGAACCAGCTATGACTTTTTCGGCCGTGAATACAGGCAGGAGGGTGAGGCCAGAGGCTCAGGCATAATAATAGCCCATAACAACAATGAGCTCCTTGTTGTAACCAACAGCCATGTGGTGGAAGAGGCCAGAAATATAGAAGTTACCTTTGCGGATGATTCAAAGTCCAAGGCTAAGATAAAGGGCTCGGATACCAATTCCGATTTAGCTATCCTGTCTGTTAATTTGAATGATTTGTCACAGGACACGGTTGATTCTATAAAGGTGGCCACCCTGGGGGATTCCGACAATGTCAAGCCGGGGGATATTGCAATAGCAATCGGCAATGCCCTGGGCTATGGGCAGTCGGTAACAGTCGGCTATATCAGCGCATTGGACAGGGAGATACCCGGAGACTCAAAGGGAAAGCTGATCCAGACCGATGCAGCCATCAACCCGGGCAACAGCGGAGGGGCCTTGCTTAACAGCGCAGGACAGGTTATAGGAATAAATTCCGTCAAGTATGCTTCTACCGAGGTTGAGGGCGTAGGCTATGCAATACCTATAACCAAAGCCATCCCCATGATTAATGAGCTTATGAACCGTGAGGTGGTATCCAGCAGGGAGCAGGGCTTTTTGGGTATCGATATATCCAAGGCACAGAATGTAACCGAAATCCATTCCCAGCGCTTCAACATGCCGGTAGGTGTTTATGTCTACAGCGTAGTAGAGGATTCTCCTGCGGAAAAAGCCGGACTGAAACAGGGAAATATTATAACAGGCCTGGATAATATCCAAATCAGGACTATAGATGATCTGATCAATGCATTAAGCTATAAGAAGGCCGGGCAGACAATCAAGCTGAGGATTCAGGAGATGGAAAACGGCAAATATGTTGAAAAGGTCCTGGAGATTACCCTGGCCAAAAAGAAGTAGAGGAAAAGGGAAGCTGTGTTGCATATGCAGGTTTGCAAAAGCAATACAGCTTTTTTATTCTTTAATTTTATTATTTTAATAAGATGAGTAATTTTCACAAGTAATATCTGGGACAAAGTATAATTGCACATAATGGAAAAGTGCGGTAAAATAAGCATATGAAATTAATATGATCGGCAGCTATAATTACAGGAGGTAAATTGTGCAATGGCTTTTCAGAGTATACTTGGAAGGAATGGATTTTTCCGTCAGGATCCTTCGGATTTAGTTATGCCTCGTTTTTTTCAGGATTTAAACCTTGATCAGATTTTGAATGATCTTTTCAGCAGGTATAAGCTTTATGATCTGAGACAGTTTTATTATGTCAAGCCTGATATTGATGATGTTGAGTACAGACAGCAGGTTTTGAAGGATTTGGAGAATGAAGAGTTACATAAAGCCATGGTTGATTTCTCAATCAATATGAGAAAATCAAGGGAATATCTTGCGAATATAAATCAAAGCGAGATTCCGGAGCAGAAACGCAAGTGGAAGCTGGATGCCGCTTTCTATTATATCAATACGGTACTTGAGCTTTATCGGGTACTGGGGGAAGGCTATATCAATTCGGAGGGACTCTTGTCCTTCCGTGACTGGCTGGGGGATTATCTGAAGGGTGCTGTCTTTGAAGGCTTCAGAAAGGATACCGAAAATCTGATATATGAATTTAGCAGCATGAGCTACAATATTCAGATAAAGCGTGATCATATAATCGTAAACCAGGGATCAAATGATGAGGATTATTGCGGCAATTTGCTTGCCCTGTTTAAGAAGACTCAGAAGGAGAGCTATTATCAGAAGAATCCCTTCTGGGAAATTACCCTGTCCAATCTTGAGGCTGCCGTTCTTGATATGCTTAAGAAGCTGCATCCGCAAGCATTTTCCAGACTAAAGAGCTTTGATGAAAAATATGACGGCTTTATCAATAGTGTGATCATTGACTTTGAGCAAGAGATTCAATTTTACCTAAGCTTTTGTGACATAAAAAAGGAAATGGAGGAGATGGGCTTTCATTTCTGCTATCCAAAAGTTGGGGCAGACCGTTTTGAGCTTAAGGATATTTATGATCTGGTTCTGGCAAGAAAAAATGCCTCGCAAAGGAAGCCGGTTATACTGAATGACTGTCATTTTGATAAGCATGAGAGATTTCTGGTAATCACCGGCCCGAACCAGGGAGGCAAAACCACCTTTGCCAGGGCAATAGGGGGGATTATTTATCTTGGGATGATGGGTCTGGCTGTTCCTGCATCAAGCGCAAGCATTCCTGTATTTGATTCGGTATATACCCATTTTGCCACCGAGGAGAGTATGGAAACAGGAGCAGGAAAGCTTAAGGAGGAGCTGATAAGGCTTAAGAAAATGATGGATTCCTCCACCAGGAACAGCTTCATTATAATAAATGAAATATTTACATCGGCTACCTCTTATGATGCCTACATTATGGGCAAAAGAGTTCTTGATTTCTTTATGGATAAGGATTGCATAGGCCTGTATGTCACCCATATATATGAGCTTACGAAGAATGACAGCCGGATTGGCAGCCTGGTAGCTACCCTGTTATCGGAAGAGAGCCAGATACGCACCTTCAGGATTGAGCGGAGGGAAGCAAGCGGCAAGGGCTATGCCAATACCATAGTTGAAAAATATCATATGACCTATGAAGAGATAAAGGAGCGTATCAGGCGATGAATGTAAGTTTACTATTTATGGATAATGAAGCGGAGCTAAGAAATGCCACTGTAAATAGAAGCGAAATAAGCGCAGATCTGAATCTGGACATTATACTGAAATTCATGGCCCGCAGTGATGATTTTATATACAGAACAGTCAGAACCGTTATGACCACTCCGGTGACGGATAAAGAGCTGATACTGTATCGGCAGGAGATAATTGCCGATTTTGTAAAGAACCATGACAGCATGCTCCAGCTTTATGAGCTGGCAGCAAGGATTATCGCTGAAAATGAAAATCATAAGGAGGCCACCAAGAGGGTTAATTCCTCCAACCTTTCCAGCTATGCTGCAGCCCAAAACATCCTGGGACAGCTTAGCATTCTGGTTAATGGGTTTGAACAGACAAAAAAATATCTGGATTCAATTCATTACAATTTCCAATCCAGAGGCATGGTTTCATTCTATGAGAAGCTTTGTGAAGACTACAGCGACGATTTTGTCAGGGAAATTAAGGAGTCCATAAAAAATCTCAAGCATTTGTCACATGGCGGGGAAATAACCCTCAGCAGCAGTGTAGGAAACGGCTTTAAGATGGGCAATATAGTAATAAATCATCTGGGAGTGGATCCTAATAAGAAGAGAAAGCTGGCAGGCAAGGTATCGCTCCTGATTAACAGGTTTGTTCATAGAAAGGTGATAATGCTTGAAAACTCAAAGATCTATGAGGATGCAAGAGAGCTGGAGGCTGAAGGCATGGCACATATCGCCAGGCTGTATAGCGGCTTTATTCAGGAGCTTTCCATATTCTTTGACAACCTGCATTATCAGCTGGCCTTTTATCTAGGGGCAAGCAACCTAAAAAAGCGCATGGCCCAGCTTCATCTGCCTCATTGCTGGCCTAAGATATCGGATGACGAGAAAACATTCAGCTTTAGAGGCTTGTACGACTTAAGCCTGGGTATTTATAACCGGGAAACACCGGTATGCAATGATCTGGACACAGAGGATATTAAGCTATTTGTCATAACCGGAGCGAACCAGGGGGGCAAGAGCACATACCTGAGAAGTATTGGAATAGCCCAGCTGATGATGCAGTGCGGCCTTTTTGTACCGGCATCAACATATTGCAGCAGGATATATGACGGAATCTTTTCGCATTTTACAAGAAGAGAGGATACGGCCCTCAACAGCGGCAAGCTGGATGAGGAGCTGTCAAGAATGAACAGGATACTGAACCAGATAACCACTAATTCACTGCTTTTGCTTAATGAGTCCTTTGCCTCTACTACAGAAAAGGAAGGAACAGGGATTGCGCTGGATGTGGTAAATGCTCTGTATGAAAACGGTACCAAAATACTTATGGTGACCCACCTGTATGAATTTACAAAAACCATGTATGAAAGAAAACTGCAGCAGGCAAAGTTTTTAAGTGCCGAAAGGCTGCCGGACGGGACCAGAACCTACAAGATTCTTGAGAAGGAGCCGGAGCATACCAGCTATGGGCTGGATCTGTATGAGCAAATTATTAGTCCAGGCTCGGAAGCCTTGACGCTACCTTAGGCCTTAAAGCGCTTATGAACAGCTGAAGCAGACTGCTTATATAACAAGGTATGGTTGGTTAGGATAAAAAAGGCAGGCATGCGTTTGGCATGCCTGCAAATGCTTATAGCATTCAAGAGTCAGTATTGATGTGGGTTAAAGATTACTGAGTAAATTGTATCAATAACAAAAGAATCAATACATAAAGGTCATTAAAAAAGCCAAGTCATGCAAGTATCCGGGGCAAGGGTTCTGGAATTATATATTTACTCCCGGATTGTCATCTGCGGAGGAATCGGTTTCGTATACATCATCCTCGTCCTCTTCGTAGTCATCGAAGTCATCATCAAAGTCCTCAAGATAATCCGGATTCATGTATCTGTACACAGCATAGGCTATTGCTGCAACAGCTGCAACTGCTCCAATGATGGCCAAGACACATATAATCACATTTTTTCTCTTTGAGGCTGAGTCCTTTCTGTGAAGTAATTCATTCACCTTTAAAGCACTCAGCATCTCATCAAATTTCTCTTTCATGATCGCACATCCCTTCTTGTTGGCATAATCAAAATACCTTATATTATTTATTTAAATATAGCATATAATATTACATAAAGTTGCCTGAGTACCTTATTATAATATCTCATAATGGATTATAAAATATTCATCTTATCTGATTTCATTATATTTCATTTTAGTCAATCTGACATGCTTTTTTGTGAATTTTTAGTATTATTTCGATATATTGTCCGCGAAAACTATATCGGCATAAAGCTTAATCCACTTTAATCAGCCTGGCAAAGGAGGCAAGCAGCTTTCTGATACCATAGCCTTCAAACTCAACCGTCACCTCATAATCCTTGCCGCCCATGGTAATATCCAGGACTGTGCCGATGCCGAACTTAATGTGCTTTACTTTATCTCCTACCTTATAATCCAGAGTTCCCATATTGCTGCCGGCAAACTGCCTGGGAGCAGGAGTGCTGTAAGGCTTGTAAGGAAGCTGTGACTGCGAGCGAGGGCTTTGCTTGTCAAAAATATTGTCATTGAATGAAAGATTGCCGACAGATGAATGTCCATCATCGTCAAATTTGAACCTGCTGCTGTAGGAGCCGGCTTTTGCTGAGCCTGCATTCATCTTAAGCAGGTATCTGGGGATCTCGGTTATAAATCGTGATGGCTTGTTAAACTGGATATTACCTCGTACCATACGCTGCTTGGCGGCAGACAGGGACAGTCTTTTCATGGCTCTGGTGATTCCCACATAGCAAAGCCTGCGTTCCTCTTCGATTTCCTCCTCAGGATTTTCTGCGTTGATGGAGAGATAGCCCGGGAAAATTCCCTCCTCCATACCGACGATATATACATAAGGAAATTCCAGGCCTTTGGCGCTGTGGAGGGTCATCAGCACAACCTTGTCATTATCATCGGATAAATTATCAATATCCGAAACCAAAGCCACCTCTTCAAGGAAACCACTGAGACTGGGTCTTTCAGAGGCCGTTTCCTCATATGCCACCAGCTTGTTTACCAACTCATTTATATTGGCAATTCTTTCTTCAGCATCCTGAGGATCATCCTGTTCAAGCTCCCTCAGATAGCCTGTAGCATCGAGAATGTCATCTATTATATGACTAAGGACATAGCTGTCTGAGCTAATTCTGGATTTGAGACCCTCGATAAGGCTGACGAAGGACTCCAGCTTTGATGCTGAGCGCTCCAATCCAGGAATGGAGCGGGCCCGCATGACCGCCTCATAAAAGCTGATTCCATGCTCTAAGGCGTAATCGTTAATTTTGTCTATTGTGGCAAGGCCTATTCCTCGTTTGGGTACATTGATAATACGCTTGACTGCCAGGTTGTCACGGCCGTTGTCTATGGTTTTCAGGTATGCCAGGATGTCCTTTATTTCCTTTCTTTCGTAGAAATTAATGCCGCCGATAAGCCTGTAGGGTACATTTTTCAGGATTAATTTTTCCTCAAATTGACGGGACTGGGCGTTGGTGCGATACAATATGGCAAAATCCTTATAGCCGGCAATACCGCCTTCTACACTGCTTTTAATTTCGCCTACGATAGTACCTGCTTCCTCAAAATCATTTTCAAACAGGGTGAAATGGACAGGCTCTCCCTCTTCATTTGCTGTCCAGAGAACCTTGTCCTTGCGGCCACGGTTATTGCTGATAAGCTCATTGGCTGTATTAAGTATGCTTTTGGTGGAGCGGTAGTTCTGCTCCAGCTTGATTACGGCAGTATTGGGGAAGGCCATTTCAAAATTAAGAATATTATAAATGTTGGCTCCCCTGAACTTATATATGGACTGGTCATCATCACCCACTACACAGAGATTATATTCGCATACGCCCTCAGGGTTGACACCGGAAGCCAAAAGCTTAATCAGATGAAACTGGGCGGTATTGGTATCCTGATATTCGTCAACCATAATATAGCGGAAGCGGTTCTGGTAATATCGGAGTACCTCCTGATCGGTCATAAACAGCTCGATGGTTTTAAAAATAAGGTCGTCAAAGTCAAAGGCATTGCTGTCCTTAAGCCGCTTCTGATATTCGCTGTAGGCCCGGGCATAGATTATTTGGGAGTAATCACCCTGGGCGCGGGCTTCAAAGTCCTTGGGAGAGATAAGCTCATCCTTTGCTCTGGATATGACATTCAGCAGGGTGCGTTCGCTATAGCGCTTGGTATCTATATTAAGATACTTGCAGATCTCACGCATAAGGCTTTTAGAATCATCGGTGTCATATATGGTAAAGCTCCTGTCATAGCCGAGTACATCGGCAAAACGTCTTAAAATACGTACACAGGTTGAGTGGAAGGTACTTACCCAGATATCCTCTGCACCGAAGCCCACCAGCTTGTCTATACGCTCCCTCATTTCCCTGGCCGCCTTATTGGTAAAGGTGATGGCAAGGATGTTCCATGGATTGACACCCCGTTCCTCAATCAGGTATGCTATGCGATGGGTCAGTACCCTGGTTTTGCCGGAACCTGCACCTGCCAGAATAAGAAGAGGCCCCTTGTCATGGAGCACCGCCTGTTTTTGCTCCGGATTTAATGATTCAAATATATTCATAAAAATAACACCTTTCTGTCTCTCAAGTATGTATAGGATTTGCCAAATCTTATGGGATAAGGATAGATTCAGCCGGTATGGGAGTAAGCATGCAAAATATTATGCCCTGCTTACAACTAAACTGTCTGCCGTAAGGATTAATTAATAAAGTAAAATAAGAACATATTAATAAGGTTTAGAGCAGAATAAATGTTTGCATTTTTATTATAGCATGTACAGAAAAGATATTCAACCGATAGCTTATATTTGGTTAGCCTGGTAACCCCGGATATAGTCAAAAGGATATGACGTGGACGGCATAGCTTACTTTTGCTTTGACATATGGTTTTTATTACTATATAATGATTTCAGAGGTGATTAAAATGGATACTTCCGTAGAGGAGTATATAAAAGAGCTGATAAGCAACCTAAGGGATATCAAGTATATAATGTCCGAGGATATACCCAATATTGATTTATATATGGATCAGGTTACTACCTTCATGGACAAGCATCTGAGGTCATCAAAGCGCTATGATGACGACAAGCTTCTGACCAAGACGATGATAAACAACTATACCAAGAACGAGCTGTTGCCTCCTCCGAACAAGAAAAAGTACACCAAGGAACATATGTTCCTCTTAATTTTTATATATTACTTTAAAAATGTTTTGTCCATGAACGACATTCAGACCATATTCAATCCTCTGACCGGCCGCTATTACAATAATAAGGATTCAAAAATAAAGCTTGAGCAAATATATGACGAGATATTCCGGTTGGAAAAGGAGCAGACCGATGCCCTGACCAAGGATATTGTCCGAAAGATGACCAAGGCCAGGGAGTCCTTCGACTGGGTGGACAATGATGATGATCGGGAGTTTTTAACAGAGTTTGCATTTATGTGCATGCTTTGCTTTGATGTATATATGAGAAAGCATATAATAGAAAAAATAATTGACAATTCGCTGGCGGAAGCAAAAAGACCAGATAAGAATGAAAAGGGAGGCAAGAAGGAAGCAGCCAGGAAGGAAGCCGGTAAAAAGGCGGAAGGCAATTGAAGAATATATATGTGTGACAGCAGAATAAAAGGAGCTCCGGCGGTCAGCCCGGGCTCCTTTAAATAATTGTATCTCATACAATAAAACCACCTGCTATGCAGGTGAGTTCCCAAATAGCTTTAGCTTCAAGTAAAAAACCTCCTATGTTATCATTAATGTGGGTTGCCAACCACAATAAAAATACATAGGAGGTATCCAGTATGGATATGAATAGCTTAGCACATACAAAATGGGAATGCAAATACCATCTTGTATTTGCTCCAATTCACGGGTGAGCCAGTACAAAAAAGCAGGAAATAATCCCTGAAAGGGAAGCTGGTGAATTAAGCTATCATGAAAGGCTCAAGGAGCTTGCAGGAGTAAGAAGGCAATAAAAAGAGCCCTTTAGGGCTAGCCTGAGAAAGAAGTGCGGTTGGCAAATCCATCAGGCGCCTTCCGGGCGCAAGCAGGAAAAAGCCCCTTATAGGGGCAGAGCAAACCACCGGCTAAGCCGGTGGTCATGATTTTCATTAGTATATATATATATATCTGTCAGCAAATGCAGCGCCAAAAGTATAGGTATATAGGTAAATATAAGTCTTTATAAATTAATAAGGATATATTGCTTAAGCCTACCCCGGCAAATGAATTATTTATCGGATTTATCCGATTGCTTGTTATTCATTCTGGCAAATACCATATCGTATCCGTCATTGCCATAATTCAGGGAGCGGTTTACACGGCTTATGGTAGCAGTAGAAGCGCCGGTCTTTTCCGCTATTTCAAGATAGGTATTATGATTCCTCAGCATTCGGGCAACTTCAAAACGCTGTGATAATGACAATATTTCATTTACTGTACAGATATCTTCAAAGAACTTATAACACTCCTCCAGATTTCGTAAACAGAGAATAGCCTCAAACAAATGATCTACAGCGGGTGTTCTGATGTTCTTACTCATCGGGGGCCTCCTTTCATCAGTTGTGCATTATATTCACACAGTACAATTTTAGCACTTGACGTTATTAAAGTAAAGTACTTTTAATTATCATTATTTAATAGTAAATAATAGTCAGGCTAACTATCGGTAACGAATCGGGTACCTGTCGTCCCATCTGTGGAAATCCCTTCTTAATCTCCTTCTGCAGTCGGGTTTTCTGCAGCGATCAAATGGACGATCGTAGGGTGAATAGCGTAACGAATCATATAATCCGCGATTATCATAACTGATACGATCCCTGTAAAAATCGCGGCCACAAGCTCTTCTACAACTCATTTTATCAGCTCCTTTCTACTATAGCATATGCTATGGCAGAAAAATGGTGAATAATAGTCATAAAAGCCGAACAATTGAGAATGATATCATTTTGAATGGATTAATGCAAGAGTGTATCGAAATATCCTATAATTGCTATTGAATTATGCAATATTTTGTCTTTCACAAAAAGCATTTGGGTGTTAAAATATATTTTATGTCCAGGAAGAGTCTGTGCTGGCGGTTTAATTAAAAAACTGTTATGCTGATATTGAAGTATATAATTACAAACATCATGTTTATCGTAATATCATATAGTTGACTTTATATACTGCAGATAATATGATATAAGATATGGATGAAAACGGCATATTAGAATAATCTTAAGACCTGATTGATTCTGGGGGAAGCTATGAAAAAAAGAAGGAGACGAAAAAAGCATTCCCGACAAATAATTATTTCTCTGTTAATTCTGGAGCTGTCAGTTATTGTCGGACTTTTACTGTATCTTTATTTTAGACCGGTTGCTGTCGATAATATGGTTCTGGAGGTAGGCAGCAGTTTGCCGGATATCGAAGAATTTCTTATATATAAGAACAGAGATGGAAGCTTCGTAACCGATCTAAGCGAGATAGATTTAAGTAAGCCAGGCGACTATGATATCAAGCTGAAGGTTGGATTAAGAACTCATACCGTTAGTCTGCATATAGTGGATTCGGTTCCACCTCAGGCTCAGCTAAAGGATCTTACAGTGCTTAAGGGGGATAATGTAGAGGCCAAAGATTTCATTAGTGAAATCGTGGATGCAACCGAGGTGGCTGTTACATATCAGGAAGCGCCTGATACTACTGTTCCAGGAGAAAAGGAGGTTATTATCCTTCTGACAGACAGTGGCGGAAACCAAACCGTACAAAAGGCCGGATTGACGGTGCTGGATATCAGAAGCAAGGTTACTGTTGAAGCAGGGACAAACAGAGCAATAACTATAGAGGACTTTATTGATGATAACGAGCAGGAAATATCATTTATAACGGATCTGTCACAAATAGATACCAGTAAGCCGGCAAAGCATGAGGTATTAATAAATGTGAACGGGCGACAGGTAATCGGCTATATTGAGCTGGTGGATACTACCCCGCCGAAGGCCAGCAGCAGGAATCTTGTAATCTGGAAAAATGACCCCTTGCCTGAGGCTATGGCATTTATTGAAAGCCTTGAGGATGTATCAGCTGTCACAGCCGAATATAAAAGCATTCCGAATACCGGCATGGCCGGCAACCAGACGGTTGCCATAGTGCTGAAGGATGAATTCGGTAATATTTCAGAGCAGAATGCCAGCCTGACAGTCAAGGAGGACACCGAGCCGCCTCGAATTGTGGGAGCAAAAAATCAGACAGTATATATCGGAGACTCAGTATCCTATAAAAAGGGTGTGTATGCGCAGGACAACAGGGACACTGATTTGGAAGTAAAGGTTGACAGCAGCAAGGTTAATCTTAAGAAGGAGGGAGTCTATGATGTTAAATATTATGCAGAGGACTCCTCCGGCAATAGGAGTGAGCTTACCGTAACTATTACTGTTAAAAAGCAGGTGGTTAGCCAGGAAATGCTGGATGAAGAAGCCGACAAAATACTGGAAAAGATTATCAAGCCAAACATGACGAAGCTTGATATGGCTGAGGCTATATATAAATGGATTAAGAAAAATGTTTCCTATGTAGGTGATTCTGATAAAAGTGACTGGAGGGCGGAGGCATACCGCGCGATTAAGAAGGGCAAGGGAGATTGCTTTACCTTCTTCTCTATAGCGCAGGCCCTGCTTACAAGAGCCGGCATCGACAATATGCAGGTAACCAGACTCGGAGGAAAGACAAAACATTTCTGGAACCTGGTGAATTGCGGCGACGGCTGGTACCATTTCGATTCCTGCCCCAACAGGGATCATGTGGAGACCTTTATGCTAACCGACAAGGAGCTGGATGAATTTGCCAAGATCAGAGGCAGCTATTATTATAACAGGGATAAGTCCCTTTATCCCGCAACGCCGGATGAACCAATAAAAAGATAAAGGAGGAAGCCGTACGAAACGGTTAGGAGTTATAGGTGGTCTGGGACCAATTGCAACAGCATACTTTTATGAGCTGATAGTAAAAATGACCGATGCCGAAAGGGATCAGGATCATATAGAAATGCTTATTCACAGCAAACCCCAGATCCCTGACAGGACAGATTATATTTTAGGCAGAAGTGCGGACAGTCCCTTGCCGGATATATTGAATGTGGGCAAGGCTCTGGCGGAAATGGGAGCTGATTATATAGCAATCCCATGTATTACCGCCCACTATTTTCAGGAGCAGTTAGCCCGGGGAATTAAGGCTCCCATAATCAATATTGTTAAAGAGACTGCTGCTTATTTAAAGGATTGTGATATCGAAAGAGCCGGAATTATGGCAACAGAAGGGACAATTTATGCCGAAATCTTTCAGGAGGAGCTGAAAAGTCTTGGGATAATGCCAGTTGTTCCTTCATTAAAGCAGCAGGAGAATATAAGCTTTCTAATATATAATTGTGTTAAGGCAAACCAGCCTGTCAGTCTGGAAAAATTTGCAGAGGCGGCGGAGGAGCTAAGATGCAACGGAGCCCAGGTTATAATCCTTGGCTGTACGGAATTATCTTTGATAAAACGGGAGCATAAATTAGGAAGCGGTTTTATTGATGCGATGGAGGTTCTGGCTATGCGCTGTATTCAGCTTTGCGGAGCCAAGCTAAAGAATGAGTATAGCCGCCTGATAAGCTAGCTTGCAGCCAGGCTGAGCCTTTGGCAGAAAAGCAGGATGGTATTGTGTCAAAGTAAGGTTAGATCGGCAAATATAGTTTACTTTGAAGATATCGAATAATGGATAAATGAATATCTAGTACAGGAAATTAGTTTATTATATTATGTGATAGGAAATCTATTAAGCGATAGGAAATCTATTAAGATTTTCTATTGAATTTGTAATTATAATTCTATGGTGGAAATGCGATATTAATTGTAAGTGAGGCAAGTAAAAATGCAGAAAAATGTTATGGAATATCTGGAGCATACAGTAAAAAGACTGCCGGACAAGGTTGCCTATGCAAATGAGGATACACAAATTACCTTTCAGCAGGTATACGACAGGTCAAGAGCGATAGCTACTCTTTTAAGCAATGACGGTTTCTATAAGGAACCCATAGTAGTTTTTATGGAAAAGCATCCGAATGAAATTGTAGCATTTTATGGTGTAATATATGCGGGTAACTATTATGTACCGGTTGATGAGGAAATGCCAAGATACAGGCTGGAGTTGATATTTAAAAGCCTGCAGCCCAGAGCAGTCATTTGTGATGAGAATACCCAAAGGCTGCTGAAGGGCCTGCCCTTTGACGGCAAGGTCTACAGATATGATGAAATGCTTGCAACAGCTGTTGATGAGGAAGTACTGGACAGGATAAGGGACAAGCAGATTGATATAGACCCGATTTACATAGTATTTACATCAGGCTCTACAGGGGTTCCCAAGGGAGTGGTGGCCTGCCACCGTTCGGTGATTGATTATATCGACAGCCTGTCGGAGGTTCTAAGGGTAGATGAAAATACCATCTTTGGCAACCAGACTCCCTTTTATGTGGATGCCTGCTTAAAGGAGCTTTATCCGACACTTAAATTCGGGGCCACAGCCTACATAATACCAAAAAGCTATTTTATGTTTCCGATGAAGCTGGTGGAGTTTCTTAATAAGTACGAAATCAACACCATATGCTGGGTGGTGTCTGCCCTAACCATGATATCGGCATTTGGTGCCCTTGACAAGGAAGTGCCAAAATTTTTGCATACAATAGCCTTTGGCAGTGAGCTATTTCCGATAAAGCAGTTTAATATCTGGCGGACACATTTGCCAAATGCTCGTTTTATAAATCTGTATGGCCCTACCGAAGCAACAGGCATGTCCTGCTATTACGAGGTAAACAGGGAATTTGGACTGGATGAGTTTATACCTATCGGAAGGCCATTTTCAAATACCGAGATAATACTGCTGGATGAGAACAACCAAGTGCCGAAGCCGGGCGAGGAGGGTGAAATCTGTATAAGAGGAACCTCATTGACTCTGGGCTATTACAACAATTTTGAAAAAACTGCCGAGGTCTTCGTACAGAATCCACTCAACAAGTCCTATCCGGAGCTGATATACAGGACAGGCGATATAGGCAAATACAATGAATATGGCGAGCTGGTGTTCGTATCCCGCAAGGATAACCAAATTAAGCATATGGGACACCGCATAGAGCTGGGAGAAATAGAGATGGCGGCAAGCGGAATGGATGGAATGAAGAGCGCCTGCTGCATATTTGATGATATAAAGAAGAAAATAGTACTCTATTATGTAGCTGACGCACCCGCCTCTGAGCTAGCTGCCTATTTAAAGAGCAAGCTGCCCAGATATATGGTGCCGAATGTAATTGAAGCCCTGGAGCGGATGCCTCTGACTCCCAACGGAAAAATTGACAGAGTTTATCTGAAGAGCAAATATATGACGGAAAAGGCATAACTATTTCAGTGTTATAAAAGTTGACAGTCTATAAGACGGTAACTATAATATTAGCGAATATGATGAAAGGCAGGAACAATTATGGATACTATACTTGAAATTTTAAGAGGATTACATCCGGATATTGATTTTGAAAGCTGTGACAGTCTGGTTGATGATAAAATCATTGATTCATTTGATATTGTATCAATAATATCTGATTTGAATGATGAATTTGATATCACCATTCCGGCTGAGGAAATAGTACCGGAGAATTTTAATTCCGCCAAGGCCATATATGCCATGGTGGAAAGACTTATGGAAGAGTAAAAGCTACGAAGGATTAGAGGACATATATGCTGTTTACAACATCACGATTTATATTTTTCTTGCTGGGAGTTATCCTGATATATCAACTGCTGCCGCAGAAATTCAGATGGATATGGCTGTTGATTTCAAGCTATATCTTTTATTGCTTTTCAGGTATAAAGCATTTGATATACATAACTGTCACAAGCTTCTCCACATATCTGGCAAGTATAATGCTTGACAGAATACAGAAGGAACAGGCAAGCTATCTTAAGGAAAACAAGGAGAGCCTGTCAAGGGAGGAACGCAAGGCCTATAAGGCAGCCATGAAATCCAGGCAGAGAAGATGGCTGGTATTGTGTATGCTCTTGAATTTTGGTATACTTGCCGTTTTGAAGTATACTGATTTCATGATAGCCAATATTAATGGTATACTTGGTATTTTCGGCAGCAAAAGGCAGCTGGCCTTTATGAACTTTGTCCTGCCGCTGGGAATATCCTTTTATACCTTTCAGACTATGGGTTATCTGATTGATGTATACCGTGAAAAATATCCGGCTGAGAAAAATCCCTTTAAGCTGGCCTTGTTCACCTCGTTTTTCCCGCAGCTTATTCAGGGACCGATCAACCGCTTTGATGAATTGAAGGAAAGCTTGTTTACCGGCAGAAATATTTCCTTAAAAAATGTTTCCTTTGGAACTCAAAGAATACTCTGGGGCTTTTTCAAAAAGCTTGTAATTGCCGACAGACTGCTGGTAGCTGTTTCTACGATAATACATAATACTGACGAATATCAGGGAGTTTATGTACTTGTCGGCATGTTTTTCTATGCAATAACCCTTTATGCCGATTTTACCGGAGGAATAGACATAGCTATCGGAGTGGCTGAAATATTTGGAATACCCTTCAGGGAGAACTTTGAACGTCCCTTCTTTTCAAAATCCATCGCTGAATACTGGAGAAGATGGCATATGTCCTTAAGCTCCTGGTTCCGTGATTATATGTTTTATCCGATTTCAGTAAGCAAGCCAATGCTTGATCTGTCCAAGTTTTGCAGAAAGCATGTTGGAGATTGGCTGGGCAAAAGAATACCGATATACCTGGCTTCAATCATAGTATGGTTTACTACCGGTATATGGCACGGAGCAGCATGGAATTTTGTAGTATGGGGACTTTTAAACTGCCTGGTGATATTGGTATCACAGGAATGCACTCCTTTGTATGAAAAATTTCATAACAGGTTAAAGGTGGGAAACAGCTTTTGGTATCGTATGTTTCAGGTGCTGCGCACCTTCTGGCTGATGAGCTTTCTGCGTACCCTTGATTGCTACCAGAATGTCGGATTGACATTCAAAATGTACTCAACTATAATTACCAGATTCAACCTGATGGAATTGTTCCGGGGCGGTCTGATGAAGCTGGGTCTGACCCGGTATGATTATATCGTGCTGGTACCGGCTGTTTGCCTCCTGCTGCTTGTCAGTCTGACAGGACGCAAGGGAAGTGTACGAAAGCAATTGTCGGCAAAGCCGGTGATGGTCAGATATCTGGTTTATTTTGCAATATTTTTGGCTGTATTGATTTTGGGTGCATACGGTGTTGGCTATGATTCAAGCCAATTCATATATAGCCGTTTCTAGCTATGGTTTTAGTTAATTGATACGGAATGGATGAAGCTTCATGAAGGTAAAAAGGATTATGAGTAAATTAAAGTTTTTAATGCATAAGAAATTTCTGGCTAATCTGGCGGCAGTAAGCATAGCTTTGCTTATCATAATACTGCTGCAGAGCCTGCTTATGCCTAAATATGTAACGGCCATCCCTGAGGGCAATCTGGTAAGAGAGTATTATGATGAGGTCAAGAAGCATGATCTGATATTCATAGGTGACTGTGAGGTCTTTTCAAACTTTTCCCCTGTAACCCTATGGGAGAAATACGGAATCACAAGCTATATCAGGGGGAGCGCCCAGCAGCTTGTATGGCAGTCATATTATCTGCTGAAGGAAACGCTGACATATGAAAAGCCTAAGGTTGTAGTTTTTAATGTACTGGCTCTGAAGTATAATGAGCCACAGAAGGAGGCCTACAACCGCCTGACCCTTGACGGGATGAAGCTGTCGCCTATAAAGCTTGAGGCCGTAAAGGCCTCCAAAATGGAGGATGAGTCCTTTATCTCATATGTATTTCCTATCTTAAGATACCATTCAAGATGGAGCGAGCTTACGGCGGAGGATTTTAAATATATATTCAAGAGGGATACCGTATCCCATAACGGCTTTCTAATGAGGGTTGATGTAAAGCCGGTTACCACAGTTCCCGAGGGCAGGAAGCTTGCAGATTATCAGTTTGGCGAAAACAGCTATGCTTATCTTGACAAGATAACCAAGCTATGCAAGGATAACGGTATTGAGCTGATTTTGATAAAATCACCCAGTATATATCCTTATTGGTATAAGGAATGGGATGAGCAGATGGTAGCCTATGCCGAGAAAAATAACCTGAGATATATTAACTTCCTTAATCTGACTGATGAGATAGGCATTGATTACAGTACAGACACATATGATGCAGGGCTTCATCTTAATCTGTCGGGAGCTGAAAAGCTGTCGGATTATTTTGGCAGGATACTGAAGGATGAGTATGGCCTTGAGGATCACAGGAATGATGAGGAGTACCGGCAGATATGGGAGAAGAAGGTCGACTTCTATTATGCCATGAAGGAGGACCAGTACCGGGAGCTTAAGGAGTATGGTTATCTGAAAAGCTATGGTGCTGCAAGTCCTGATAACTAAGAATGGTGGATAAACTACGATATTAAGGAACACTAGTATTCTTAGAATATAGGATAACTAAGGGTATTAAGGATAGTTAAGATATTAAAGATAACTATGATACTAAGATAGATAAGGTTTTTGGATTATAAGCTTTACTCTGATAATAATAGAGGCAGAGAATAAAGGCAGATAAGAAGAAAATAATAGACAGCGCGATAAGGAGGATTATATATGAAGAAGAGATTGCTGATAGTTATACTGGCAGCCTTGCTGCTGGCGGCTTGTTCAAAGGATAAACAGCCGGATACAGGCAATGTAGAAAACACTGCAAACGAGACTGCAAATGAGAATAAAGCTGATAGCGGTGATACTGACAGCGATAAAACAGCGGTGGTTGCAGAAGGCTTTTCCTTTAAGGTAAATGATGTTGTTATTCCTATGAATGTTGATGTGACTCCCATAATAGAAGCACTGGGAGAGGCTAATTCATATTTTGAGGCACCAAGCTGTGCCTTCCAGGGATTGGATAAAATCTACAGCTACAGCGGCTTTGAGATTAATACTTATCCGAATGGCGAAAAGGATTATATATCCAGCGTCTATCTGAAGGATGATTCGGTTGAAACAGACAAGGGTATTTTCATAGGATCAAGCCTTGAAGATGTCAAGAAGGCCTATGGAGATAAATACACCGAAAAAAACGGTGAGTATGTTTATACTCTGGGACAGACAAGGCTTTCATTCCTTATCGAGGATGGCTATGTTTCAGCAATAACCTATTCTGCTATAGTTGAGGGCATGGATAATTAGGATGGCGGATTTTCTGAAGGCAGGTATATAAAAAGGCCTGTAAGTGGATGTGTGATGAATAAGGCAGAGTAGTTGAAGGCTAGGTATAGAATAAGGCTAATTAATAGAATAAGGTGAAGTAGTAGAATAAAGTAAAGCAATAGAATATGGCAAAATAATAGAATAATGCAAAGAGATAGAGTAAGATAAGTGATAGAATAAGACAAAGTAATAGAATAAGAAAAATTGATAGAATAAGACAAGGAAGGACGTGCTGATGCGGCATGATATGTCCTTCCTTTTTTATGCCTTTATAATGAATTTATTCTTTTACTCGTTTACGCATATGAAAGTAATTATCACTTCACATGTATTTCACTCCGGTTGTTTAGCTCATTAAGTATATTTTTCCATCAGTATATTTATAGGAATAATAGAGAGTTATGATGAGAAGGATAAGTGTGAAAAGAAGGGTTTGTGTAATTATTTGTGTAATTATAATTAAAAAGATATATCTGGTGAGAGGAATATGTGTTATGAGCTAGATATGTTAAAGAATGGAGTAGATATTATCGGACAGGATTAGCTTATTTGGTTTGTGAAATAGAGTGAAGAATTTGGCAAAAGGCAATAAGGTAGAATTATGATCCTATGAGGTATTGGGGAATATGAAGGCTGTTGTATATGATGGAATAAAAAGCGTAAAAATTATTGACGCAAAGGAGCCGTCAATCAAAAAGGCAGATGATTTAATTATAAGGGTAACTAGTACGGCCATCTGCGGATCGGATCTTCATATTTATCATGGTATGGTGCCTAATCTTCCCAAGGGCTTTATCATAGGTCATGAGGCGGTGGGCATCGTTGAAGAGGCTGGTCCGGATATAAGAAATATAAAAAAGGGAGATCGAGTCTTAGTGCCCTTTACGATAGCCTGCGGTCATTGCCGGTTTTGCGATGAAGGATTATACAGCCAGTGTGACAATTCAAACCACAAGGCAGCAGTAGGTGCTGTCTTTGGATATGGCGAAAATTTCGGCTCTTATGCCGGCGCACAGGCTCAGTATCTGCGAGTTCCTTATGCAAATGTTGGGCCAAGAGCTGTACCGGAAGAGCTGTCTGATGAGCAGGCCTTGCTCCTTACAGATGTACTGCCAACAGCCTACTGGGCTGTCGAGACAGCCGGTGTAAAAGCAGGGGATGTTGTAGTTATTCTTGGATGCGGCCCGATTGGCCTTAATGCAATAAAGTGGGTAATATTTGCCGGAGCGAAAAGGATTATAGCCGTTGATTATGTCAGCTATCGCCTTGTTCATGCAGCAGGATATGGAGTTGAGGCAGTAAATCTTACGGAGCATGATGATTGCGGTGAATATATAAATGAAATAACGGGAGGTGGAGCTGATACGGTCATAGATTGTGTCGGAGCAGATGGCAAGATGACAAAGCTTGAGCTACTGGAGAGTCTGTTGAGGCTTCAGGGAGGCAGCAAATCAGCCATAGAGATAGCCGTGGGGGCAGTAAGAAAGGGTGGCTGTATAGTATTAGCGGGAGTATATGGCATGCGATACAATATGTTTCCTTTGGGGGATCTATTTTCAAAAAATATCAGCCTGAAAATGGGCATATGCCCTGCCCAAGCATATGTTGACAGGATTATGAGGATGATAATTGAAAATAAAATAAAGGCAACGGATATAATCACCCACACACTGCCTCTGGCTATGGCTCCATATGCCTATGAGATTTTTGATAAGAAGGAAGACAATTGTATAAAGGTGGTTATGAAGCCTTAGAGGAGCCCGGCTGAGCGGCTGGGAAATTCATGCAGCTTTGTGAATTAATCAGCAAATACTGGTGCACAATATGACAAAATACGACAGAAAAATGAACATCATAAATAATATGATGTATTTCATAAATGAGTAAGCGATTAAAGAAATTTGTATAAAATATATGATAATTAAATGAGACAATCGGCAGAATAGAAGCAGTTATTTTGAAGATAATGAATATAAAGAAAGCTTTCATATGAAAACGAGTCGTTTTTGCTTCATATTAATATTTTCTTATATAAAGCTGAATATTATCGGTATTATTAGGCTTTAACTAATGATGGTATTGAAAAAACATTTAAGTATGGGCTTATGTATACTATATTAAAGTATTTGAATAAATTATTTTCTTGGCAAAAAGGACAGGGAAATAATGCAGCTAATTATTAAGCTTTGAATTTGAGGAGATATAATTTATAAGATACAGGCAAAATAAATACGGAAAGGAGAGTTTGAATGAGAATTGGAAATGATATAGCTCCTCATGAGGTATTGGAGCTTCAGGAGCTGCTGACATTTAAGAATGTATGTGCAACCAAATCGGCAGCTATGGCTTCTTTGGTGAAGGATGAGGAGCTCAAAGACTTGCTGGAAGAGGATTTAAACAAAGGTAAGGAACACATTAAGGAGCTTAATGATTTGATGACGGGGGCCAGTACGGCGTTCAAGCCAGCCTCAAAGGCTACGGTAGGCCTCAGGCAGTAATGAATATGGTTTATATTATGAGTCAAGGTAGCAGGCAACAGCCTAAGATAATGCAACTGATAAGCAGAGCTAAAGCAATTATATAAGGGTGATAAGCTGATTTATTCCATGTAGTTTTGATATAAGCAGGCAAATGTTTTTTTCAGGAATATTAAAGAGGTGATGAAATGGCAAATATTATTCAGGAACTGGCAGGTGTTGGGGATTTGACAGAGCAGGTCATTGCCACCGATTTATTAATTTCATCAAAGAATGCCATTAAAAGCTATGCTGCCGCTCTGGCCGAAAGTACTACACCTAATGTTAAGAACGTATTAAAAAGACAGCTAGATGATGCCATAAAGGCACACGATAAGATTACAAGCTATATGATGAACAAGGGCTATTATAATGCCTATGAACCTCAGGCACAGATTGAAATGGCCAGGGAGGCCTCCGACACTGTAATGAGTCTTAACAATCCTGATTAATGATCGTAAAAATGAATGCCAATCAGACATATGCTTAAGTGCTGCTGATTGGCATTTAAGTTTGACATTATTTTTAGTTAAACTGTGCCGCCTGGAATAGCATCTAACACTCGGTTTCAATATTTGAAACAAAGCCCGGAAAATCATTAATTAGGATTATGGTACCGTCATCAAGCGTTGCACAACCTGAAAAGGTACCGAATATCTGGTGCTGCCTGAATGAAAAGAACAGAGTACATAGCTTGCCTTTCCTTTCAAGAATAGGAGTGAACTTAAGCTCAAGACGCTTATCTGATGAATATATTTTCCATGGCTTCATATATTGATACCCCTTTTTGGTCTTGGGTATAATAAAGCTTACGTCATTAAGCTTGGAAGCAATGCCCTTGTAAAAGAGCATATTTTCGGTAGCATAAGAGGTATCTGCCAACCCGCTTGCAAGATTGAAGCCAAATCTATAGCCGCATACCCTGCCCTGGGCAGCCCCCCAAAACCAATCGGTATGAAGAGGAAATGCACTTCTGCCCCAGTTTAGCAGGCCATATGAATTGACATTGGAGAAGAAATATGACTCATTGCCAAGCTTTGCGTATCCTGAAGCCTCCATGCCAATAATTTTACGGCTGAAGTAGAATAATTTATTACATTGCTTGAAGGGTAAGGCAATAATCAAGGAATCATGCGGTTCCTGAGATAAAGTTAAGGATATCTCAAGATCGTTTTTACATGATGCCTCTTTCATTAACAGATACAGCTGTCTGCTGCATTCGTTATTGCAGATTGACAGATTAAGCTTTTTTGTCTTAATCGTTATATCACCGGTTTCAGAGGATTCCGGCATACTGAATTTCCTGGCAGACATATATTTGACTACTGTTTTGCTGAAGGATTTTTTAGCGGAAAAATCTATCAAAGTTGCACTGACTACGACAAGACATCTGATTTTTCCCACTGTCAGGGCAACAGCATATTTATTATTATAGACCAGGTAATAGTCCCATTCCTTCAGTCGGCACTTGAGGGCAACATCCTTTCTGCGATAGTGCAGCAGGGGTTTTGTAGCATATCCCTTTTGAATAAGCTTGCCCGTTTTATACAATAAATTGGATGGTTTGATTATTTTATGCTGCATACATGCCACTCCTGTTATAAAAAGTTGCTGTTCTAAAGAGCGTCTTTAGAGGCAGCGAGATTAATAGTTGCTATAATATAGTTTATTAAGCAATTTTTAATTAGGTTACAGTTTATTACAAACATAGACAAATAAACTGCAATGGACAGACTCACAGTTAAGGCTATGTAGCAGCTTGTTATTAAGACTAGCTATGGAGGGACATGTCACCTTACTTGTTATGGGGCAGGCCAGTAGTCAAGATGGTTTGTGGTGTTGTTAAGATATTTATGGAACTGGTCAGTTGTCAGGATATATATGGAGTGGGCTCATTGTCAGAATGCTTATGGAGTTGGTTCGTTGTCATGATAAGGTAGACAAATGGGGTATTTATTCTTTATAATAAGTCAGGGGATAGAGTCGGTTGTAAACAAGTCAGTGAATAAAGTCGGTTGTAAACGAGCGGATTTGAGCTAAAAATAGGATGGTATGCTTAAGCTGGTTGGCTGGCTAAAATTAGTTGGCAGACTGAGGATACGACTTGCAATTAGTTGCTATGCTAAATGGGCGCGTCAGACATTACTTATAGTAAATTGATAAAAAATAATTTTTATATCTGGCCAGGAAAATGAGGGCTAGCCCAGAATTGCTATAAGTGTATGTATATAAATAATGCGTATGCATAATGGCTTTTGCTGATTCTTTATATGATTTAGATTGAAAGTGTTTTATAAGCAATCAAAATATTTAATAGGAAGGAGAGAAGGAAGCGTCCGGATAATGCAGTATGATTTATTGGCTTTATGAGCAGAGTTGATGCGCCGCAATCTCATATAATAACTGTCATTAATAGTTGTCAGACACTGCTTAGCTATGCGGATACTGTTTATCTGAAGGACGTATTCTTGATATAAATGAAAAAGGGACAAGTATATGAGGGTTTGGTAACAAGAGTGGATTTTCCCAATAAAGGAATAATTGATTGCGAAGACATGAAGGTAACGGTAAAGAACTGTCTGCCCGGGCAGAAGGTTCGCTTTGCTGTCAATAAAATAAAAAACGGTAAGGCCGAAGGAAGCCTGATAGAAGTAATTGAGAAATCTCCTCTTGAATGCAGGGACAGGGCTTGCAAGAGCTTCGGCGCCTGCGGCGGCTGCAGCTATCAGACAATAGCTTATGAAGAGCAGTTGAAGCTTAAAGAGGTGCAGGTAAAACGCCTGTTGGATCAGGTATGTGATGAGTACATTTTTGAAGGAATAATAGGAAGCCCGGTTGAGTTCGGATACCGCAACAAGATGGAATTTTCATTCGGTGATGAGTATAAGGATGGCCCTCTTGCCCTGGGTCTTCATAAAAAGGGTAGCTTTTATGATATACTGACGGTAGATGATTGCAGGCTGGTAGATGAGGACTATAACAAAATTCTAAGCTGCGTACTGGAGTATTGCAAAGAGCTGGGACTTTCCTATTACCACAAGCTGACTCATAAGGGATACCTGCGGCACCTTCTGGTAAGAAAGGCTGCCAAGACTGGAGAGATATTGGTTAATATAATCACCACTACCCAGGAGGAAGAAATATCCGGTAATTCTGATGATATATTCAAGGAGTTTACAGACCGGCTGCTTAGCCTGCCTTTGGACGGGAAACTAACCGGAATACTTCACAGCTATAACGACAGCCAGGCAGACGTAGTAAAAAGCGATAAAACCGTAATACTCTACGGCAGAGATTATATATATGAAGAACTGCTGGGTCTTCGATTTAAGATTTCAACCTTTTCCTTCTTCCAGACAAACTCACTGGGAGCCGAGCTGCTGTATTCCAAGGTTCGTGAATATGTTGGGGAAACGAAGGATATGAGCATATTTGATTTGTACAGCGGAACAGGTACGATAGCCCAGCTGCTGGCTCCGGTGGCAAGTAGGGTATGCGGAGTAGAGATTGTGGAGGAGGCCGTTGAGGCCGCAAGGGAGAACGCTGCCCTAAATGGCCTCGATAATTGTGAGTTCATCGCCGGTGATGTGCTTAAGGTTATAGATTCTCTTGAAGAAATGCCTGACATAATCGTGCTTGACCCGCCCAGGGACGGCATCCACCCGAAGGCCCTAGACAAAATACTGGCTTTTGGCGTAGACAGGATTGTATATGTATCCTGCAAGCCGACATCATTGGTAAGGGATCTTGTGGTGATGCAGGAGAAGGGATATAAGGTGGAGAGGGTGTGCTGTGTGGATATGTTCCCGCAGACGGGGCATGTGGAGACGGTATGTCTGATGTCTAGAAAATAAAGCTCGGAAAGCATTGAAAATACTGGGTTTCATAAAATAAAAGTAAATCTGTCAACTCGACTTAAACCCTCGATATGTGTACGTGGAAACATATCGAGGGTGTTTTTTTGTGGTAAAAATGAGTCTGAAATTAGGTAGGGGTGAGTGGACAGTATAGATAAATTAGTAAGGTTGAGGAGACTGGATGGATGTCATTGATTCAAATCCCTTATCTGGACCATTATTTATATTTATAATCATTTATATACATGTGTATTTACATATTGGCACTTATAAGTAGAAATCTTAAAACCCCTTATTTTAATAACAAACAATTTGCAGACCTTGTACAAAAAAACAAGAAATATGATTTTATTTCAAGAAATATATTGCAAGAAAAACAAGAATATAGTATAATGTTATATAGAGATAATTATATAAGGAGGGAAGTTCATGAAGGTCATAAAACAATATTTATTAAGTGTTTATGAAGACGGAACCATATTTACAGAGGAAATATCACCAAAAAAATTAACGAGAGATACTCAAATCAAAGAAGTGGTAGTTGCTACTAGATCTTGGGATCAGTATAATTTAATTTCTTATCCTAAGAAGTCGGAATTATATGCGGAAATACAGAAAATACATGAAGATTATATCAATATAGAATTCTTAGGTAGGAGTTTTCAAGGGAAGATAGATAGGAATATTGCAAGAATATATGGCTTGAAAGATTTGATGAATTTTTCAAGAATAGAACAAGTGACTTTTAAGGAAGGCCAAAGTGTTAGTCTGGAATATGATAAGGTAAGTAAAATATTAAAAGTAAAACAAATTTAAGGAGGAAATATCATGACTATGAATGTACAATTAATTAAGCATAATAATGTTGATGGAGTTATTTTGCCTATTGCATATGAGAACAAGAAGTGGCTTGAAAATGTTAGGAGATTAACTAAACAGAATAAAAATATAATTATTAATTATTGGACTAATAATTATAAGTTTTGTGAAGTTAAAAGTGGAATGAGAGTATTCCTTGTGTGTTATGGTACATTAGTTGGGACGGGAGTTATAGATAGTCAAAATAAAGGAAACACCATTGAAGAGTGCTTTAATAAATATGATGTTAATAATGGAATTGCAGATAATGACACTTTGATCGATTTCATTAATATGGTGAACCAGGCTTTTGCTACACCAAAAGTATTAACTAAGGACGACAAGCTTGGTTGCGTATTGTTAAAGGATGTTGTTATCTTTGAGGAAAACGAGTGGGTAATATTAAAGAATACCAACATACGAGGAACATATTATTAAAGAATGACAAGAAAGTAATGTATTGGTTGCCTATAACTTGAATACTTAAAATTGCTAAAACCGATTGATGTATTTCCTGCACAGCTGAGGGCAAAAATTGCTCTAAGACATCAATACCAAAAGTTCAAGCCATGTGGAGTGCGTAGCGTTGATGTGTGCGTCCAGCTAAGCTGGCAAATGCTAGCAGGTGAAAGTCCTGC
>ENA-UPSB01000499-UPSB01000499.1-bioreactor-metagenome-genome-assembly--contig:-NODE-499-length-65012-cov-38.535169_pt1 | contig 65012 bp, 59 predicted proteins | sample MGYA00238182_ERZ773286 | MGnify/ENA primary metagenome ERZ773286 (study PRJEB29026, sample SAMN07631240) | bioreactor metagenome | isolation source: Switchgrass digestor | place: USA: Dartmouth... | reverse complement strand
GGGATTTTGTTGAATCCGTGGAGTTTGAGGGAGCGCCAAAGGAACAAGACCTTGTGAAAGTGGAAGCCGGCGTGTTGGAGCTTATTGAAAAGATGAAAAAGAAAGTAGTGGAATGAGCAGAGGAGGATTATCATGCAAAATATAAATGAAACTATTCGAACACAACTGGCACATCGTACTATTCGGGAATTTAAGGATCAGAAGATACCGTCTGAGGTTTTTGAACTGTTAATGGAAGTGGCAAGGCGTACGGCCACGTCTACCGGCATGCAGGCCAGTTCCATTATTCGCGTTACGGATTTTGAACTTAAAAGCAAGATTGCCGAGATTTGCAATCAGGAGTATGTGGCAAGGGCTCCTGAACTCCTTATTTTTATTGTGGATCAGTATAGGAATAATCAAATAGCAAAAGAGCAGAATTGTTTTGTGGAAACAGCAAAAGATATGGACCGGTTTTTTGCGTCATTCACCGATGCGTGTATTATGGCTCAAAATCTTGTAACGGCAGCCGAATCCATGGGCTTGGGAACGGTTTATTTAGGAAGCATTCTCAATGATTCGGAGAAAATATGTGAGCTTTTAAAATTGCCTGAATTAACTTTTCCGGTGATAGGGCTTGGGTTAGGATACCCGAATCAAAATCCTCAGCTTAAACCCAGAATGGAAATGAGACTTAGGGTTTTTGAAAATGCTTATACTGCTTTTGAGAATTATCTTGATGAAATTAAAGAATACGATGCAGAAATGCGTACTTATTACGATTTAAGAGAGCCCGGCAAACCGGTTGCCGGTTTTAGCACACAGGTGGTTAACAGATTTAAACAAAGCATACCTAAGCGCCAAGAGGTACTGAATGCAATTCGCAAACAAGGTTTTGATCTCAAGATAACATAGGTGGATTTTTACATTATGTAAAATGGCAAAAGGATTGAAATAATTATGAGATTATTTATAGCGTTAAATTTTAAGGATGAGGTAAAAGCTCAAATTGACGATATCATAAATAAGGTTAAAGCCAATGCCGTGCAAGGCAGATTTGTTAATGAGGAGCATTTACATCTTACCGTAGAATTTTTAGGGGAGATACCGAGCAATAAATTGAGTTTGATTAAAGAAATAATGGATAAACTTGAATTTGAAGCCTTTACGCTTCAGCTAACGAAAGTAGGGTATTTTAAGAGAGAGGAAGGCAATATCTATTGGTTAGGGATTGAAAATAATGATACGCTGTTCAGTATACATGCAGCATTGCGTCAACGCCTAATAGAAGAAGGTTTTGAGTTGGAAAACCGAGAATACAGGCCTCATATAACGATAGGCAGAAAAGTGAAATTAAGGGATGGCTTTAACAACGGTGAGTTGGATGATATGGTAAGAAAAATCAAAATTGACATAAACAAAGTGGATTTAATGAAATCGGAATTTGCCAATGGAAAGCTGAGATATTCCGTAATGTATTCAAAACATGAGAATTTAAAATAAAAATGAAAAGTAGTTGAAGTATAACTAAAACTTATTATAATAAAATAGTATACATAATTATGATGTGGTTGATATAAATTTCATTATGAGCGGGAGGCATAAAAATGGAAGAAGTTTATGAATTTTTAAAAAACTGCGGAACTTATTATTTGGCTACGGTAGAAGGAGATCAGCCTAGGGTTAGACCCTTTGGCACGGTGAATATTTTTGAGGGCAAACTTTATATTCAAACCGGTAAAGTCAAAGAAGTATCCAAACAGCTTCAGACCAATCCAAAAGCGGAGATTTGCGCTTATGCCGACGGAAAATGGCTTAGGGTAACAGGTAAGCTGATCAGAGATGACAGAGTAGAGGCAAAAAAAGATTTGCTGGATCATTATCCCGAACTTCAGTCTATATATTCTGCAGAGGATGATAATACCGAGGTTCTTTACTTTCAAGATGCAACAGCTACTTTCTATTCATTTACTGATGAGCCAAGAGTTATTCAATTTTAGGAAACAGTATAGTATAAAGAGATAGTTGTGTTTAAGATCAAAATCATTGTTGGGTTAAGTTTTACTTTGTTGAATTATAGCAAAATATGGAGAGAGCTGTAAGGCTCTCTTGACAATTACCGAAGAGAAGTTATATAATATTCTTAATTAAATAACCGGTTAGTTTGATTGGAGGAAAAAAATTTGGAACAAGCCTCTGGGAACGATGCAAGGGAAAGAATCATTAATGCGGCAATACAGTTGTTTTCCCAAAAGGGTTATGATGCAACGCGAGTAAATGATATAGCGAGCATTGCAAATGTCAATAAAGCGCTTATCTATTATTATTTTAAAAGCAAGGAAGATATTTTGGACTTTATGGTTCATTCTTTGCTTGATAATGCAGTATCCATTACTCTGGATTTTATTCAAACAAATATTATACAGATGATAAAAAACGGTTATCTGGAGATTAAACCCGATCGTCTGCATTTTGTTAATAATGAAGCCAGAGGGCATTTTATGCAAAGTGCTTTTAAATTCTATGAGCAGGTGGTAGATTATGTTATTGAACATAAAGATATCATCCGGATTTTGATGTTAGAGTCATTAAAGAAGGGAAAACATCAAAATTCATTATTCCATTTTATAGATTTTATAAGGGGGAACGAAAAAAACCCCATTTTTAAGACAATTTCCGAGGCCGGCCAAGATTTTGTGCATTCCGATGACATGGTATTGTTTAAGTTTTTCTTTTCGTTGATTCCAATTGTGAGTTTTGCTGCTTATTTTGATGATTATAAGGCGGTAAGTTCGTTAAGTGATAAGGAACTTCGTGATTCATTTCTACGCGTTTCTCAAATAATTACTGCTTCAATGATTTCGGGAAGTGATATTTTGTTGCGGGGTAATTACACGAACATTTAGTTCTTCCAAATAACCAATGAGTATTAAAATAAATAAAATTAACCAAACGGTTAGTTAAAAAAGGTAATAAAGGGGGAACAGTTATGAATAGGCTTCAGAAAACGGCAGTTAACCTGCTACTGAATTACATTGCGGACAATCCTATGGAAAAATTGCCAAAGATGTTTGAGCTTGCGGAAAAATTGGACAAAGGGAATTGGTATTCTACTCAGATTCGTGGATTGCGCAATATATTGCTGGACGAAAACAATGCCTGGCATGCCTTTGTCAAAAATTTGATTGAAGAAGTAGACATAAAGATTTTACAAAAATTTGTAGAATGCTTTATGATTAACGCAAATCTTGCACGGGCAGATCTTGCGCATGCTATTGAAGAAAAATATGACTGCAATGTTCCATGGGCAATTTTAATGGATCCTACCAGTGCATGTAACTTGTCCTGTATCGGATGTTGGGCCGCACAATACGGGGATAAGAATAATTTATCATACGAAACCCTTGATTCCATTTGCCGGCAAGGGAAAGAATTGGGTATTTATTTCTATATATTCTCCGGTGGAGAGCCTCTCGTACGCAAAAAAGATATTATTCGGTTGTGTGAAGTACATCAGGATTGCTATTTCTTTGCATTTACCAACGGAACGCTTGTGGATGATGAGTTGTGCAAGGAGATGCTGCGAGTAGGTAATTTTGCCTTGGCATTTTCTATTGAAGGTGACGAGGCGGCTACCGATATGAGGCGAGGAAAAGGTACGTATCGTAAAGTTATTGAAGCAATGGAACGTATGCGTGCCCACAAGCTTTTGTTTGGATACTCTACCTGTTATCACCGTTACAATACTGAAAGTGTAGGTTCGGATGAATTTGTTGACGACATGATTGCCCGCGGCTGTCGGTTTTCGTGGAATTTCACTTATATGCCTGTTGGAAAGGATGCACGCACTGACCTTATAGCTACTCCTGAACAACGTGCCTATATGTACAGACGTATCCGCGAAATTCGTGCAACCAAACCCATTTTTGCGATGGATTTTTGGAATGACGGTGAGTATGCGAACGGATGTGTTGCAGGCGGGAGGTGCTATTTGCATATAAACGCAGCCGGAGACGTGGAGCCGTGCGCATTTATTCATTATTCAAATGTTAATATTCATGATGTGTCGCTTTTGGATGCATTGCGTTCCCCTTTGTTTATGGCTTACCGCAAGAGGCAGCCGTTTAACAGCAATATGTTGCGTCCTTGTCCTTTGCTAGACAATCCGGAGATGCTTGCAGCTATGGTGAAAGAATCGGGAGCGAAATCAACGGATATGGAAGCGCCTGAAGATGTGGATGTGCTTTGTGCAAAAACGGCTCCTGCTGCTAAAGCATGGGCTGATGTGGCGGACCGTTTGTGGGAAGAGAATCGGAAGCAACGGGAAGCAGTTCAAGAAGCCGTACGTTAGAGATTGGATGCAAGTCAGGGTTACGCTTGGGATAAATAAAAAGTTGAATTGATATAGGGGTGTTGAACCCCTTTTATTTTTTATATGGCATATGGATTGCATTAAGGATGTATTTTGATAGCTAAAACTTATAAGTAAGAAGTATGTGAATGTGAATATTGCAAACAAAGTATTGGATGTAAAGTTTATGACGGATGGCTGAATGATAATACTAATTAGAAATTTGACGAAAATGGTAGTCAATTGTTGAAATCACGACCAAAATTATGGTAAAATTATATAAAATATACATAGGATTTTTCGGAGGTTTTGGTAAATGAAAGTCCACGAACACACAGTACATTTTGAAACGATTACTCCTCTCCGGTTCGGTGATGCGTGGCTTGAAAACAAAGCACCTTCTAAAGCTTCAGCCATCATGGGAAGCTTGAGATTCTGGTTTGAAGTGATATGTTATTTAAGTGGTATCACTAAACCGGACGATTATTCGTCAAGGAGTAAAGAGGGTAACATTATACTAAAAGCTAATTTAGAGCAAAAAGAATTTCAGGATAAACTAAAAACGTTGATGAAAGAAACTGAAAGTAACTTATCAATGGAAGAATTAATAGGAAAACTTTTGCAAGAAATGAAAATTCCATTGCCTGCAAGAGTTTTCGGCTGTACCGGGTGGCGGGGTCTCATTCAAATTAAGGAAATAAAATTAAAAGAGCAGACAAGAAGATTCAATCTATCTTCAAAAATAGGCATATCAAAAAGTGACCCATACGCTCCGATTTTAAAAAATGATTACTGTCCGCCGCGAAGTAATCTCAAGTATTCTGTTCATTATTTTCCCGACGGTTTTTATGGCAGTTTTGACGTTATTTTTTTAACGGATAAAAATACTGCTCAGCATATTTTATTTCCTTTGCTTAAATTTATCGAACGATATGGATTTGTGGGAGGAGCGTGGAATTCAGGCTATGGTCGTGTAAAAGTAAATTTTGAGCATGGAAGAGATGAATATAATAGATTTTCAAATTATGCTGAATTTGTTGACAACCCTGTAAATATAGATAATTTGATAGAGAAGGTCCAAACAAAAAATGATTTATTGCTAAGCAAGAAAACAAATAGAAAGTTAAGGTTATTCACTCTAAATAATTTACAAAAATTTTCCGGTGAAAGCATAGAATCAATTTTAGAAGAAAAATTAATAAAGGAAAAAGTTTATTTAAGAAGATATGAAAAAAATAAAGATAAGCGTCATCAAATCTTTGGTACAACAAGTTCGCCTGTTCAGGGAAGTAAGATCTTGCCTTGGATATATGAAGTGAATAATAAAGGAACAAAATGGGAATACGGCTTTATTTCAATTGTTGATATCCTTAACATAGGGAAAAGTGAGGTTGGAGAAAATGAATCCTGATTTTTCTTATGACTATATAGTGGCAGGAAATATTAAAGCGGAAGATATAAAAGAGAAATTTGATTTGAAGGATTATTTTAACTTTTGTAAAATTTATGCCCGTGAACATAAAAGTAAAGATTCTAGAACAAAAATATCAGAAGAAATTGAACCAAAAGAGTTTTTTACAAAATTTACTTTTGTTGATAGGCGATTTAACCTAAAGGATCGCCAATATAAAAATTGTAGAGTGGCTGAATTTCCTTTTTTGTGGCTAAAAAAAGCCAAATTTAAGAAACCAGAGAAAGAGTTGGATGTTACGTCTGAAAGTCTTTTAGCGGAAAACTATGCAGGTATACTTAAAGATGTTCAAGACGTGCAGGAATATACAAGGAAGCTGTTACCCGGATCCTTTGTAATAACGGCTGATATTAAGCTCAAATCTCCTTATTTCAGTCAGGATGACGATAATTTTGTCATTGTAGATAATCCTGTATTAAAAGAACATGTTTTTAAAGTACCTATGATAAGAGGAAGCAGTTGGAAAGGAGCTTTGGCTTCGGCTGCCAAAAAGTTGGTTCGTGAAGACTTGAAATGCTTTCCTCAATTTGCGCGGATCTGGGGACTCGGTTCTTCCGAATACCGGGATTTAATAGATTCTTTAAAAGAGAATCATCGGAAAAAGGCAATAGATGCTGCCATTTCTTTTGCTTTATTTGAACTGGGACTTAATCTTGATAAAAAATATATAGACATTATCAAAGACAATCCCTTGAATTTCTTAAAACAACTATCTGAAGATTTAACCGATTTTCTACAGCCTCACAAAGGCAGAGCCGTTTTTTATCCTACATTTTTCAACAAAATATCTTACGAAGTAATAAATCCTCATGACAGGAAGAAACGAGCCGGCATCAATCCCATCAACTATGAAATAGTTCCCGAAGGTTCACAAGGGAAACTCCAAATAATATATATTCCATATGATGCGGTTTTAAGTAAATCCGAAGTTTTAAAAGAGCAGGTTGAAAAAGATCTATCTTTTTTATGCAAGGTAATAGAAATGACAGAGGAAAAAGGTATAGGCGCCAAAACCAAATTGGGATGGGGACGGTTTGAATTATCGGATCAGACGTACTGTATTACACATAAAGACCTTGCTGTTAAGGGGTGGAATCAATGTTGGATATAAAAACGCTAAAAAAGCACAACTCTGATATATTGAAGGCGGAAATCGGGGCGCTGCTTTTCAATATGGGAAAGACTCATGTAGGGTTTAAAGAATTTGTAGAATATTTTAAAGAATATTTTCCAGGATATCAAATTGAAATAAAATTTTCAAGTTATAAAAAATATTATTACAACGAAGAATATTTTTTTAATGAATTAAAGGAAGTATCTCCTGAATTGGAAAACTTTTTTCGTAATCTTTCAGTTTATTTTCTATCAAGAGATTTCAATGTTAATAAAATTGAATTACTTGAAATTATGAAAGCAAAAGAAAGCTCAAAAAATTTATCTTCAAAAATTTTTTTCCGGGGTTGTGAAAACATAAACTCCGGCGTAGACAAAGGAACGCCGGAAAAACAAATTGATATCAAAAAGATACCGGAACTTTTTATCGCCAATGCATTTGGTACTTTTAAACAAAAATTTCTGCCCGAAAACATGGATGGCAGGAGGAAATTATTTTGGAATAATTTACATAAGTATCTTGACAGAAATAGATATTATAGCAAGCCGAATTGGAAAGAAATTAGAAATTGGATGGTTGAAAATATGAAATCATGGTATTCTTCTGTATTAAGTGATAATCGTTTTCCTGCCAATGATGTTACTCTTTGGGACCAGGTTTATATGGTTGCCTCCATGTTCAAGGCGGTTCTTGCAAATATATGCCTTATTCGTTCTGATGATTCCAGGAAAAAAAAGGTAGAGGACTATTTTGACAAGCCTGCAAACATAAAATGGCGGATAATGGGCATTCAGTACGACAAGATCGGTCTGGCGGAGAGAGGCTTTAAACCTGCTCAGATAGAGTGGTACAGGAAAATGGTTAATAGCATTGATGAACAAGTTAAATGTCTCATAGAGAATTATTATTCTTTAGGAAATGAGATTTATCGGGATGAAACGGGAATTTATTTTTTGGTCGGCGAAGACTTGGGTGCAGATGACAAAAGTCCCATGACCGGACTTCATCCCGACCTACAGGAAGTTAAAAGCAAAATATTGGATATTTTTAACAGTCCTAAAGGTTGGTGCTGCGAATCGGATAAAAAAACACAAGGGGAATTCTTTCCTGCCATTTTTTTAACCAAACCTTCCCGGGGTCTTATGAATTTGACGTTCCTTCTTGAAAATGCCGGAAATAACTTTTTGGAAACTGTTTATCCGAAAGACAGCCTTTGTTTTGATGGTGTAGACAAATCAACTATATGTCCCGTTTGCCGCAGAAGGGCCTTTTCCTATTCAGACAGGAAGGAACGGGGAATGGAAGACATGCCTGTTTGCGATGTATGTTATGAAAAGAAAACAAAAAACAGGATTGATGAATGGCTGAATAGTCTTGAAGACGAAACCATATGGACATCCGAACTGCAGGACAGAAACGGCAGGATTGCTCTTGTTACTATGAAGTTTGAGCTCAAGGAATGGCTGAACGGAAATATGTTAAACAGTTTCCTTATACGTCAGGCCGATTTTCCTAAAAAGCTTGAAGAAATAAGGATGTTTTTCAGGACATTTTTTTCCGAAGAAATGATTTTTACGGATGTTGATAAGTGGTTAAATACAATGGAAAGTGAAACAAAAGGTATAGATGAGGATTTAATTAAAAACTGTGAAAATACAAAGCAACTGGTATATGAATTAAAAAGTTTAATTGAGAATTTGCGAAATAAACTTTTTAAAGACAAGGTGAAATTAAAGTATAATATAAAAAATGAAGTTTTTAAAAATGCGACTATTTTACAAAATGAGTTTGAGAAAAAACATAAAAAGGGAAGTTTTAAAACAATTGTTGAATTTGTATATGACGTTTTTAATGAATTAGGGAAAGTAACTGAAGATTTACAAAAAAATATTGTGGCAAATAAAAAAAGCTTTACAGAAGAGAGTTACAAAAAATACATTACTTCTATTGACGAGCTTATTGAGAGAATAGCGGAGTTGCAAAAAGGAAGTTTCTTTGTGACTGGTTTGGCAGGAGAGTCCTATTATGGCTGCAAGAATAATGACGAAACCTTCAACGACTGGATCCGTCAGATATTCTTTGGTTCAATAATGGGAAACGAGTGGGAAGATTTCGTTAAAAACAGCAATTTGGGAAAATTTATCAATTGGGATACTCAGACAATATTATGGGATAAATGGACAAAAGATGAGATCGATTTCTTTTCCGTATTGCTGTTGCAGTTTATAATCCGCAAAAATCCTTCCCCTGCAAGGCTTCGCAGGATATGGGAAACAACGAAAGAGTTTTTTAGTTCCATGGAAAACAACATAATAGAACTGGCAGGAATACCGGAAGAAAGGTGCGGACGTTTATTCTGGGAAGATACGCAGGTTGATGACGGTGAATATTGCGACGGTGAGTTGGTGTTCTGGGCAAAAGACAAAAGGATTTACCTGATATCCCCTATACCGGAGAATAAAGACGAATTTATTTTAAAGCCTTGCGGAGATACTGCCGAAGAGAAAACTTACAAGTTATCGAAAGACAAGGCGGTATGGCAATATTACAAACCCTATTTTGCCATAATCGAGCCAACACCGGTGAGCTGGCAATTTGCCATTCCTGCGGAATATGTGCCTAGTCTTATAGCAAGTATCAACCGTCAGTATAATGAATACTTCAAGCTGGTATACGGGAAGCTGCCTCTTCATACAGGCGTTATAATCCAGGATTATAAAAAGCCTTTGTATATAGGCATAAAGGCTTTAAGAAAAATAAGGCGAAACAATATTGAAAAAGAAGATATAAAGACAGAAATCAGGGCAAAAGAATGGAAACTTTTGATGGGACAATCCGGACGTGCAAGTATTGAATATGTTGAAGGCACTGACAAGTACTATATGTTATACGAAACGTCAAATGAAACGATGGATAGTACCGAACACTACAATTTCTATCTCTTTCCGGATGTTTCCGGCTTAAAGAGGCTAAAGCCTTTGGATTGCATTGGTGATGACGAAAATATAACCTACTTTCCTAATACATTTGATTTTGAATTTCTGGATACTAATACCCGCAGGAACGAAATTTTTTACCGGCAGGCTAAGCGTGTACCGTTACTGAAAAAGAACCGGCCGTATACAATGGAAGAGGCTCAGAAAATGATGAATCTTGGACAATTGTTTATTAATGAAGTTTCCGGTTCCCAATTCCACAAATTTATAACCCAGCTTTACGACAAATATGAAAGCTGGAATATAGAACATGACGAACGAAATGTTGAAAGCTTTAAACTGTTCCTTGTTTCGCTTCTTTTAAATGTGTCCGGTTTGAGTTCGGGAAAAAAGGCAGAGTTTAAAAAGAAAGTTTGTGCAATACTGGAAATTTCCAATGTAAATGCCCTGCTTGAAAAGAGCAACGATGAAATCAGGTGGATAACAAAATTATTTTTCGATAGTTTTGAATTTTGGCACAAAGCGTTAAAAGGATTAACAAATAAAGAGCAGATAAAATAGACAAGAAAAATCAGAAATTTTTTTAAGGAGGTACAAAAAGTGGATAGAATATATTCAAACATTAAAATTTGGGCCATGGCTACGGATCCGGTATATATTGGCACCGGCGGTTATACTATAGGCAGAGTGGATAATACGATAGTGCGCGATCCTATCACAAGGATACCTAAGATACCTGGAACCAGCCTTGCAGGCACATGGCGGTACTATGTGGCATTGTACCTGCAAAGTCTGTTTAGCAAGGATGAATACAGGATAAAACGAAGTGCGAGAAAAAATGTTGATATAAATGATTTGTTTATATCTGGTGCTAAGGACAACAATGAATTAGAATCATCGAAAATAATAGAATGGGTATATTACGATGGAAACAGATATGCGGCTATCAAGTGTGCAGGACAGGATGAATCACCCCAGGATATATGCAGTGAAGACGATGTCAGTGAGACGGGACATTGCGGAAAGTGTATTGTATGCAAAGGATTTGGTTATTCAAAAAATAAAGAATCATGGCAGGGTATGCTCTTTTTCAGTGATTTGAATATTTTATTCTTCCCTGTCTATACCAGGATGGGCACAAAGTGGATAACTTCTGCAAAGATTTTGCGGGAAGCAGGCTTTTCATTGGATGGAGTTTGTGATTTGAAAGGTGATTCTGAGGATAGTCATACGATTATATTACATGAAAAAGCTTGTGCTTCGGAAGAAGGTTGGCTTAATTTGGGATGGCTTAATCTGCCTTACAAAGCTGCAATGAAAAAAATAAGCTTTACCCCTGTCAACAACTTATTTAATATCAACGAAAAAGATGTTTGTATTGTACCAGATAACTTGATTTCTCAAATCATTAACTCCAATCTGGAAGTTAGAACCTCAGTAGCTATTGATCCTATTACGGGCGCAGCCAAAGAAGGTGCATTATTTACTTCTGAAGCCATACCAAGGGCAACTGTTTTTTACGGCAGCATAAGAATAAACGATAAAAACATGTTGAACGGCCTCGATGCAAAAACCAATGATCTTCCTTCGGTTGAACAATTTAAATCCGCTCTTAAGAGTACGGCTTGTTTCTATGAGACACTTGGCATCGGCGGAATGACAACGAGAGGGTTTGGCAGGCTTAAGGTATCATTAAATGTTTAAGTGAGCAAAAAAGATTAAGGTGGTGGTTTGATGAAAAACAATTTTGAATTCCTGGACAGCGTTATATGTAAAATTGGAAACCAAATAGCCGAAAGAATACCGTCATCCGACAGAAACGAAATAGAAAAAGTTTTGGGTGTTTTAAGCAATGACGGAGTTTATGCATATTATGTTTATGTTAAATCGAAAAAAAATAAGACTCTGTATAATATATTAATTAAAGACTTGGCCGAATTAATGCAATATACTGATACAAAACCGGAAGATGATGATTACGAAAACTATTTCATCAACTTAAGTAAAAATTTAAACGACCTCCTCTTTTTCAAAGAAATATTGGAGGAAACGTTGATATATGCCCGTTATCATGCTAAAGCAAAGGACAAAGAGAGGGAATAAAATGAGTAAAAGAACGGAAATAGTATGGTATGAGCTTGTTTTTGAGCAGTTGCAGCCAATACATATAGGTAGGCTTAAATATGGCGTAATAGCAGAAACGGAAATATTTATTCCCGGTCAGACCATGTGGGGTGCTTTAACGAAATACTATAATCTCTATAATAAAGCTGATTTAAATGAAAATCAGAATCTATTTTCATTGATAACCTGTTTTTTCCCTTCTTTTGACGGTGAAAAGGTTTTGGCGCCTTCCTATAAAAACGGTATGCTTCATATTGGTGACGACATAGCAGAAGAGGAGTTCAGGTTTGCCTATACGGACACTGTGATTTCAACTGCGGTCAGTTTCTTATCGAGAGAAGCCGTTGAAGGATCATTACATGAAATTGATGTACTTCTTCCTCAACCGAAAAATGAATTGCCTGAAAAAGGAATATGCCAAAAAACAAATTTGAAATGGGTCGGCCTTGTAGGAATAGAAAAAAACGATGAAAATTTAAATAACTTTTTGCATCAACACAATTTTGAACTTCATGTTGGAGGAGAAATTACATACGGATTTGGTTTGGTCGTTTTAAAAGCTATCAAAAAAGTTGACAGTCAGTTGCTTGGGGATTGGAATTTGAATGAAAACGGCAGGTTATTTTTGAAAGATGGAGATAATATTTTAAGAAATTTTATACAAATTAATCCTGACGTAGAGATGAAATGGAAAGGAAATGTTATGCCTATAGCTGAATTTGATTTTTGTAGCAATGTTTCAAAAATAAAAGAGGCATCTTTTTATGTAAATGTAGGAAGCAGTATCCATATTGATGAAGAAAATGATTTAAATATATCCGAATATCAGTTGTCAAAGGGAAAATTTAATAGAAAAAACTTGTTCATCTGACGAAAACCCTTGATGTGTGTTTAAAAGACATATCAAGGGTATATTTTTATGTGAAATTTGAGAATTATTTGATTTATTTTTACACCGGTGATATACTTTTACTTGGCATTACGACTTTATTTCATCACAGTATAAAAATTTTACAGAAATTAAAGTCGTTACAGAAGAAGAAATATTTGGGGGGATAAAAATGCTTTTATATATAATAAGGCACGGTGATCCTGATTATGCCAATGATACTTTAACTCCTAAGGGAAAGTTACAAGCTGACAGCTTGGCCAAAAGGCTTGCCGTACACGGCATTGATAAGGTGTATTCATCGCCGCTGGGAAGAGCTAGGCTGACTGCTCAACCAACTTGTGATTTATTAGGACTTGAATGTCATATTGAGCCGTGGACCAGTGAGAATTTGGCATGGGAACATTTTTCCACCGTTTTTCCTGACGGCGCCAGAAAATGGGTATTTTCTCAGCAGACAACGGTTTTGAAGAATGATAAAACGGTATATTTGGGTGAGCGTTGGTATGAAGCCGAAGGGTTAAAAATGATTGATGCAAAAAAGGGATATGAAATGCTGGTTGAGAATTCGGATAAATTTTTAAAAAAGCTTGGTTATGAGCGTGAAGGAAGTGTTTATAAAATTATTGAACCCAATAATGATAGGGTGGCAGTGTTTTGTCATGAAGGTTTTGGGTTAACTTGGATGTCTCACTTGCTTATGATTCCTCCCCACATATTTTGGACAAGTTTTGCAATCACTCATTCAGGTTTTTCAGTGTTTGAATTTAAAAACAATCCTGATGGGTATACAACGCCAAGGTGTTTGTGCATGTCCGATACATCCCATTTATATAGGGAAGGTCTTCCGTTAAAATATAATAATAAGATTGATTATTGATTAAAAATGAATGTATATACGCATTTGTACGGAGTTGTCGCACAAGAGAGCGGGTTTCCGCCCGTCCGTTTGTGCGACAGCCCTGTGTGTAGATATATCGCCTTAATATTTTGGATATTATTTATAATCTCCCAAATAATCTTTATTGATTGCAAAAAGTTCATCACACATATCTTTAATTTCCTGCAAACTGCAAACGGCGGAAGTAAGCGGATCCATACAAACCGCATGGAATACTTTTCTTTTATTTTTTTCAATAGCAGCTTCTACCACCAAATTTTCTATCGCTGCCGTTGTATTTACCAGGATGGCAATATGATCCGGCAATTTACCTACGGCCATTGGCTGTAATCCGTCTTTGGAAGCCAATACCGGTACTTCGACGCAGGTATCTTCCGGTAAATTTAGAATGCACCCTTTATTCAGTACGTTTCCATTGAAAACGAACGGTGTATGATCTCCCATATAAGCATTGAAAATATCGGCGGCATATTCCAGACTTTTATTTAAATCAATTTCATCACTTTCCAGCCATTCCTGCATTTCCTTTTTCCACGTTTTTTCTCTTTCCAGACGGGAATTCAGTGAAAAGGCATGTACGCCCGGATTCCAGTTGGTTCCATGAGTACAGTATTTTTCAATAAGGTCAGGCCTTTTTCTAAACCACGGATTATATTCGGAATTGTGTCCGCTGGATTCGGTTACATAATAATCTAAGTGCAGGAACATTTCGTTTCTGACGATTTCCTTATTATAAAATTCCGGATCTTTCAATTTTTCACGCAGCATAGGATACAAATCTTTTCCGTTCCACTCTAATTTAAGATAAAATGCTTGATGATTTACGCCTGCACATACATAAGAAACTTCGTTCAAGGGCACATTTAGCCATTCGGCAAGCATCTTGGCAGTTCCTTGTACGCTATGGCAAAGGCCTGTTACGTTTACGTTTGTTTGCGTAAGCATTGCTTTACAAAGCATGGACATGGGATTGGTGTAATTTAAAAACAAGGCATTGGGGCAGTATTTTTCAATATCTGCACATATATCAAGCATTAACGGGATGTTTCTCAGCGCCCTGAAGATTCCTGAGACACTTCTTGTATCCCCTATGTTAATATCTACGCCGTATTTCATTGGAATTTCAATGTCGTACCGCCAAATATCAATATCACCGTTAAATACCGTACATAATACACCGTCTGCTCCTTCAAGGGCTTCTTGCCTGTTTTGGGTAGCCGTTATTTTTGCAGGTGCACCCATTTTTTGGACAATTTTCTCACATGCCAGCTTAATCATTTCCAAGCGTTCCGGATTAATATCCATCAGTGCGATTTCACAATCTTTAAAGGCTGGGAATGTTAATATGTCTCTGACTAAATTTCTGGTAAATATAAAGCTTCCGGCACCGATAAAGGCAAATTTTTTCACTTTCATCACCTCTTTAAAATTTTACAACTACATTATAAGATGAAACACGATGATTTACCATGTATATTTTTTAAAAAACATGGACAAATTTGCTATTGACACCGTGAATCAATGATGATAAAATACCCAAAAGCGGGTGACGGATAATGCCTGGAAAAGTACAGGAATTCAAAGATAAAACAAATTTCACATCCAATGAATATCTTCATATAAACAGTTGTGGAAAACAAAATAATTTTAATAAGGAGTACACCATTCTCAGAACAAAGGGCAGGGTGGATTACCATATACTTTATATTGTGTCCGGTTCCTGTATGGTAGAACATGATAATGAGATGAAAACTCTTAACGCCGGTGATTTAATATTATATAAACCGGGGGAAAAACAACTGTATACTTTTTCGGAACCCAATACCATTAGTTACTGGGTACATTTTTCCGGCATAGGTGTCCATGAATTATTACAACGGTCGTTTTTATTGGTAAAATCCATTTTTTCATTGGGTTGCGACCCAAAACTGATTAGCCTTTTTGAAGATTTGATAAAAGAATATACTTTAAAGAGAAACTATTATTCTTTAATGTGTGAGAGTAAATTAATTGAGATTATAGCTACCATATCCAGGTTGTCTTCCAGTAATAAACAAGCCGGATTTGACAAAAAAACAAATATGATTTATAACGTTATAGAAAAAATGTATGAACAAAATTATAATATTAATATGAATGAACTTGCTGAAATGTGTGGACTCAGCAAAAGCAGGTTTGATCATCTTTTTAAAGAGGTGACCGGATTAGCTCCCTATCAATATCTACTTAAAATACGCTTGGAGAAAGCAAGATACCTTATCCATAACTCTACATTAAATATTTCGGAAATAAGTGATATTACGGGTTTTTCCGACCCACTTTATTTTAGCCGAATTTTTAAAAAATATTATAAGGTGTCTCCGAAAAATTATCGCAAAATTTGCTCAAATTAAATTTAGCGGGAAAAAATATGAACAGAAAGAGGAGTCATATAACCATGAAAAAAATATGTGTTTTTTGCGGTTCCAGTTTTGGGCAGAATGAAGAATATAGAAATAAAGCCAAGGAGATGGGAAAGGTTATTGCTGCGGCAGGGATTGACTTGGTGTATGGCGCAAGCAATGCCGGATTAATGGGGGAAATTGCTCGTTCTGTTTTGGAAAACGGAGGCAGGGCAATTGGCATCATTCCTAAAAAGATATATGAAAAGGTGGAGCACATTGAACTTTCCGAGCTTCACATTGTTGAAGGAATGCATGAAAGGAAAGCCATGATGTATGAATTATCCGATGCCTTCATCGCATTGCCGGGAGGAATCGGAACCATTGAAGAATTGGCCGAAGCATTTACATGGTTGCAACTGGGGTATCATTCGAAACCGATAGGCATTCTGAATGTTAACGGTTATTATGATCAATTTATTGGATTTTTAGACCATATGATTCATGAAGGCTTTATAAAAAAAGAACACCGCGATATGCTGATGGTTGCTCAGGAGCCGGCACGGCTGATGGATAAGATGATTCATAGCAATACCTTGTATATTGATAAATGGATTTAAGCTTTATTTAGCGGAGGCATAATTCTTTATGCCTCTTTTTTAGTAAAATAAATATATGGTTTAATCGTAGACAAACGGTCGGTTTGGTTATATAATTAGAGGTAAATGAAATACGCAATGTTTTGGGGGGATTCATAATGCTAGGAAGAGCTATAAAAAGATATTCCTACTGGATTGTTTTTTTTGCAATTATGCTGATGAAATACGGGTATTACCGTTTCAGATATTATCCTGTTCTTGATGACTGGATACAATACGGAGTTTTTTCCTTTAGCAACAATATTTTTAAGGAAATTATTATTGGAACAGGAACTTATACTACCCGTCCTTTTGCTTCATTATCCGACCCTTATATTTGGGCTCGGTTTTGGGGGAAAATGGGAATCGCTTTTTTTATTATCACATGCCTTCATATTTTAAGTGGGTATTTATTATATAAGGTATTTGAGTATCATGAATTAAATGTAGGTCTCCTTTTTTTGGCTATTTTTGGAATGCTGCCGTTAGGTACGGAAGCTACATATTGGATTTCGGCATCGTCCAGACTGGTTGTCGGAATCTTTTTTATGGCATTGTCTTTATATTTGTTGAGCTTATATATTCGTAAAAACCAACAAAATTATTGGCTGCTCTTGTTCTTTTTTCTGACTCATCTAATATCTTTAGGATATTATGAGTCCATTATTGTGTTAAGTGTTTTCAGTGCTGTTCTACTTATTATCCTGAATTGGAGATTGTTAAAGAAAAAATGGGTTGCCGTCATACCAATCGTCAATTTTTTTATGATTGCCGTTTACTATAAATCGTTTAGTCATGTAGGGCAGGTGGCAGCAAGGGGACAATTTATAAAAGAGAATTATATTTCTCATTTTCGCCTGGTATTTGATAAGATTATGGATGTATGGATAAAAGCGCATTTGCCGTTATATACCAGAGGATTTGTAAGGGGACTGAAGGTATTGTTGGAGAATCATTCTTATCTTTACCTGTTCCTCATCCTGCTGCTTAGTGTTGTGGCTGCCGTATTGGCATCCAGGGAAAAGAACGGTATGAGCAAAAAAGATGCGGTTATAAAAATAGTTATTGGGGTTATATTATTCTGGGTTCCTTTTAGTATTCATTTTATCTTAAGCGATGTGTGGATCAGCAATCGAAATGCATTTCCGTCATTGATCGGATTAGGATTAATGATGGAGGGGCTTTTAACTGTTTTTACAGATTCTCAAAGGAGAAAATATGTTAAGAGTATAGTGATAGCCATATTAGTGCCTGTATTGATGATTATCCACATATCCGAACTTACGGATTATAAAAACATAAGTGAAGCGGATCGGCTGATTTGTACCAATATTATTAACGCGGCAAAAGGAACGGAATTTCTGGAAGGGAAAAAGAAGGCGTTTCTGTTCAATACAGTATCGGCTTATGTAGAACAGAATATGCATTATCATGAACATATCCATAATGTAACGGAAGCCGATTGGTCATTGACCGGAGTGATAAGGGCTGTAAGCAGAAACAGAAATATCCATTCCATGAAGCCGGTTCCTAATGAGCAGTCATTCAGTATGGATGATATAAACTCCTTTGATTTATTTGGAATTGACTCCTCTATGAATGTATTTCCTCTTTATGCGGAAGAAGATAGGAGTGACGGAAAGATTTTATTAAAGCGAGAAAACGGAGAGCCATTTGGTTTCATTCAGAAAGAAGATACATTATATCGTTTTTATTACATAAAATCGTAAATCAGTCTGTTTAACGGCATAAAAATACTGTATAATTACATTGTGGTACCGGACAAAGGCTTAGTTTACGATTAGGAAGGATGGTTATTGTTTCATGGCAGAACAAAGAAAAGGTCCGTTAATATCCGTTGTTATTCCGGTTTTTAATGAAGGGGAACAAATTCGGGAAAATATTCATATTATACATAACATTCTTGACCAACATGGGATTCTTCATGAATTTATACTGGTTGATGACGGTTCTTCGGATAACACGTGGAGTCAGATTCAGCATATATCTACCGATATTGGTTGTGTTTATGGCATTAAGTTTAGTAGAAATTTTGGAAAAGAGGCGGCACTTTGTGCAGGATTGGAAGCTGTCCATGGAGATGCATGCCTTGTTATGGATGCCGATCTTCAGCATCCGCCTTCGTTAATTCCGGAAATGGTGAGATTATGGAAAGAAGAAGGGTATGATGTTGTAGAAGGAGTCAAATCTTCCAGAGGAAAAGAAAGATTTATCAATAAAATTGGAGCCGTTTGTTTCTATAAAATATTGTATAAGTTATCCGGTTTTGACTTGCAGAGTGCATCGGATTTTAAACTGTTGGATGCCAAAGTATTATCGGCATGGAAGCAGATGGGTGAACGGGAAGTCTTTTTTAGAGGCATGTCTGAATGGGTTGGATTTAAGAGAAAAAAGATTCCGTTTGAAGTACAGGACAGGACATCAGGACAATCGAAATGGTCCATAGTCAGTTTAATAAAGCTGGCAATCACGGCCATTACTTCATTTTCATCTTTACCTTTACATCTTGTCACTTTCTTGGGGATGTTGTTTTTAGCCGGTTCCTTTATTTTAGGGATTCAAACCCTGTATATGAAGTTTAAAGGAATGGCGGTAGGCGGATTCACCACGGTCATTTTGTTATTGTTAATTATTGGGAGTACATTGATGATTAGTCTGGGTATTATAGGAACTTATATTGCTAAAATATTTAATGAAGTAAAAGCAAGACCGAGATACGTTATTGCTGAAATCACTGAGACAAATCAAACAGAGACGTAGCTAATGGGTTGGAGGTAAAATGAATGCAAGAGATCAAGAAGGAAACGCGTAGCTTTTGGAGCACGGTATGGAAATATGCACGAAAATATAAAGTCAATATCTTTTTAGCAATTATGTTTTCAATGCTTACAGGTGTGGCCGTTGCAATTCAACCATTGATTATCAAATTTATTGTAGATAACGGGATATTAAATAATCAGGTAAATAATTATGAAAAAATAAAAATTGTAGGATTCTATTGCATTGTTTTTATAGTGTTTGCAATATTCAGAATGACTTGTTGGGGCATTGGATATCGAAATATTCTTAAATTCATAGAGGGGTTTTTGTTTAACATCAGGTCGGACCTTTATGCACATATTCAAAATATGTGTATGGCTTTTTATGAAAGGCATTCCTCGGGGGAACTATTTAATTATATTATGGGTTCACCAATGAATAATTTAAAAAATTTTCTGCAGCAAATGGCTATTAATGTGCCGTATCAAATGGTTTCATTAATCATTTCGCTTGGAGCAATGTTCTATTTTGATTGGTTGCTGACGTTGGTTTTAATATGTATTGTGGGAATTACAGTCATGATTAATTATTATTCCAGATTTAAAATCAAACGGTTGTCAAAAGATTATTTACAGGTAGAATCCAATGCCAGTAGGTACATATCGGATGTGCTTCAAGGGATCAGGGCAGTAAAATTATATGCCATTGAAAATGATACGTATTCTAATTTTGAAAATTATACGGCCGAGATGCGAGAAAAGGGAATAAAACTGTCCTTTGCACAAATGCTGGAAGGATTTAAGCCGGAGTTTTTGGAATATGTGGGTACTGCGCTGGTATATTTTGTAGGAGCTTTATCTTGTATTTATCGAGGATTGACAACCGGTGTCTTATTTGCCTTTGTGTCCAGTATGGGGACCATTTTGCATACCTTGATGTCGTGGTTAAATCTGAATTTGTTAAAGAGTAATGCGGAAGCCGGTTTGGACAGAATTGTGGCTGTGTTGGAAGAAAAAGCAACCACCGAGGAGCCGGAAGAAAGCCGGGCAAGAAATCCGCAAATTGAAAAGGAAAAATCAATTAGACATCATAGACCTTGCATAAGTTTTGAAAATGTAACATTTGGATATGAGAATGATAAGAAAATATATGAAAACCTTAGTTGTCAAATTGATTATAATCAAAGTATTGCATTGGTCGGTGGCAGCGGCAGTGGGAAGAGTACGTTTACAAAATTGGCAATGAGGCTTTATGACGTGAATGCCGGGGTGGTTAAAGTACATGGCAGGAATGTTAATGAATATAGATTGAAAGATTTAAGAGCAAGCTTTGGCATTGTACCGCAAGATCCATACATATTTCAAGCAACCATATTGGAAAATATAAGGATAGCGAGACCTGAAGCATCCATGAAAGAAGTTATTAAGGCTATGGAAATAGCCCATGTTCATGAATTTGTCAATGAGTTGCCCAGAGGATGGAATACACTGGTGGGAGAAGGCGGACTTGGCTTGTCAGGCGGACAAAAACAGAGAATCGCTATAGCCAGGGCAGTTCTGGGCAATCCGGATATTTTAATATTTGATGAGGCAACATCAGCACTGGATAATATTTCGGAAAAGCTTATTCAACAGTCCATGGAAGAACTGATGAAAACACATACCGTCATTATTATAGCCCATAGGCTTACCACTATACGGAATGTGGACAGAATTCTTGTATTTGAAAACGGAAAAATAGTACAAGACGGAACTTATGATGAATTAGCAAAGGTAGAAGGAACGTTTAACGACTTGCTTACTTTAAAGAATGAATAGATTCACTTTTTTCATATATGAGCATATACTATATAATGTGAACAAAGGCGTTCACCAAATAATGTATTCTACATTGTTTGGTGGCGCTTTTTCTATTTTATGTTAATTAAATGAGGTGATGGTATGTGTGGAATAGCAGGATTTTGTAATTATAAAATGGATTATACTCAAAATGAAGGATTTTGGAATAATATTTTGATAAATATGAGAAAATCGATTGCCCACCGGGGTAGTGACAATGTCGGTGAATTCTTAAGAAAACATGTTGGGCTTAGTCATACTCGTTTGTCCATAAGAGATTTGCTTTTTGGTGCACAACCTATGGTCAGAAAGATTGGCAATACGGAATATGTTATTGTTTATAATGGAGAAATCTATAATACCGATGAATTGGTGCCGGAACTGAAAAGGGCAGGGTATGTTTTTGAAACAACTACCGATACTGAAGTTATTCTTTATGCTTACATTCATCATGGCATTGATTTTGTCAAGAAACTAAACGGCATTTTTGCCTTTGCAATATGGGACAGTGGACTTGAGCAACTCATATTATATCGAGATCGTGTTGGTGTCAAACCGTTATTTTATACAATAAAGGATGATACGCTTGTTTTTGGCTCGGAAATCAAAGCACTGTTTTGTTTCCCGGATGTCAAACCGGAAATTGACATCAACAGTTACAGGGAAATTTTTGGGTTGGGACCGGCTCGGACATCAGGTAATGGTGTTTTTTGTGATATTTATGAAATAAAACCCGGTGAATATGCCGTTTATTCGAAAAAAGGCTTACATACCGTCCGGTATTGGGAGTTGAAAAGTCAAGTTCATACCGACAGTTATCCGCAAACCGTGGAAAAGGTATCTTATTTGGTGCAGGATGCCGTTCGAAGGCAAATGGTTTCCGATGTTCCGGTTTGTAGTTTTTTATCCGGAGGAATTGATTCCAGTATTGTGACTGCCGTAGCCTCTGATTTTTTAACGGAAAACGGTGCACAGCTCAATACCTTTTCTTTTGATTTTAAGGACAATAATCTCTTTTTCAAATCCAATGCTTTTCAGCCCGAACGTGATAGGCCGTTTGTTGATATTATGTTGGAGAAATATTATTTAAACCATACTTATCTTGAATGCGATGAAGAATGTTTAGTTCATTTGCTTTATACGGTGGTGGATGCAAAGGATTTGCCGGGGATGGCGGATATTGACGCTTCGCTTTTATATTTTTGCTCATTGGTTAAAAGGCATAACAAAGTTGCCTTGACCGGCGAATGTGCAGATGAAATTTTCGGAGGATACCCATGGTTTTATAGAGATGACCTCATGTGGGTAAACGGATTTCCGTGGTCAAAGGACATAAGCGCAAGAACGTTATTACTATCCGATGATTTTATTCAAGAGCTTCAATTGGAAGAATATGTTTTAGCAAGGTATACGGATTCGCTTAAGGAAGTTCCGCATTTGGAGGGTGAGAATTATGTGAACAGGAGACGTAGGGAAATCGCTTACCTGAATCTCAAATGGTTTATGCAAACGTTGCTTGACAGAATGGATAGGGCAAGTATGTATTCGGCACTTGAAGCAAGAGTACCGTTTGCCGATCATAGAATTATCGAATACGTATTTAACGTACCATGGGATATGAAATATCGGTATGGCATGGAGAAAGCGCTTTTAAGAGATGCGTGCAAAAGTTTATTGCCGGATAAGCTTTTATCCCGTAAAAAAAGCCCTTATCCCAAAACCTATCACCCCAATTATGAGCGATTGCTGGTACAAACCTTGACCAATATTATAAACAATCCGAATTCGCCTATTCTGTCGTTGGTGGATAAGAAAAAAGTGCTTTCTTTCATGCAAGCACCTACGGAATACGGCAAGCCGTGGTTCGGTCAGTTGATGGCAGCACCGCAGCTAATGGCCTATATGATTCAGGTGAATTATTGGCTGGAAAAATATTCGCCTGGTTTTGTGTAGTAGTTGTCAATTAAGAACGTAAATATTTGTTGATTTTCGGGCGACCTGTGGTCGCCCGTGGATGTATCTGTAGGAACGCCATACATGGTGTCCGAATGCAATGTATTGATAGGCGGACGCCATATATGGCGTCCCTACATTATGGATACCGTTTATATATGGATAAATCGTTATTCTGAGTACTACAGAGTCACGGCGAAGTTAAATAGAAATTAGAGAATACAGATTTAGGAATATATGAACCGTATTCATTATACAGTATATTGGGTTGATGACATTGGTTTCCATTCCTGCCTGTTTGTGCGACAGCCCCCAATGCAGTACATTCATAGACGGATGCTATGTGCTGTATATGGGGTCCCTACATTATACCGTTTATATATTGACAATCGTGTTCATTCATAGTATCATAATATAAAACATATATGAATACTCGGATATGGAGGTGCGGGGCATGAAGTTTTCGACCAAAGGGAGATACGGACTGAGGGCAATGGTTGATCTTGCAGTTCATTCCAAAGGAGACCATGTTGCATTACACAGCATCGCTCAGAGACAAGGGATTTCAATACATTATCTGGAACAGGTTTTTTCCCAACTGAGAAAGTCAGGACTTGTGAAAAGCGTTAAAGGTGCACAGGGTGGGTATATATTGGCGGAGGCACCGAAGGATATTACGGTCGGTCAAATTTTAAGAGCACTGGAAGGTCCCCTTTCGGTTATTAATGAAGAGGAACAGGATACGAATGAAGAAACCGGTATTGAGAAGTGCATCAGGATGAATGTGTGGGATAAAATGAGTGAGTGCTTGAATGAATTGGCGGATTCAATTACTTTAGAGGATTTGGTAGAGCATTACCATAAAATGAATGAAACAGAATATATAATGTACTATATTTAATTTAAAATATTTATTGTATTTATTGGCTTCGGCTAAAGTTCAATTAGAGGAGGATGATTCATATTGGGAATGTATATCGTATAGGTACAAAAGTGGTACATGGTTCTAAAGGCTATGACCCGCATACGGGAGCGGTAAGCTTTCCTATCTATCAAAGTGCAACCTTCAGGCATCCGGGATTATACCAGTCTACCGGTTATGATTATTCACGTCTGCAGAACCCTACAAGGGAAGAGCTGGAAAACACTATTGCAAGCCTTGAAAACGGAAAGTTCGGCTTTGCTTTTTCCAGCGGTATGGCTGCTATTTCTACCATACTTTCTCTTTTTTCACCAGGAGACCATATTATTGTTTCCGATGACCTTTATGGAGGTACGTTTAGGCTATTTGACGAAATATACAAAAAATACGGGATTGAGTTTTCCTACGTAAATACAAGCAGTATAAACGACGTTGAGGAGACCATAAAAAAGAACAGTAAAGCAATTTTTGTGGAAACACCGTCCAATCCTATGATGAAAGTGGCGGATTTGAGGAAAATTTCAGAGTTGGTAAAAAGCAAAGGAATGCTTTGTATTGTTGATAACACCTTTTTGACTCCGTATTTTCAAAGACCCTTGGAACTTGGGGCGGATATTGTAATACATAGTGCAACCAAATATCTTGGCGGGCATAATGATACGTTGGCCGGTTTGATTGTAATGAACGATGATGAGTTGGCAGAGCGGCTGAAACTGATACAGAAGTCTGAAGGTGCGGTATTATCGCCTTTTGACAGTTGGCTCATTTTAAGAGGCATCAAGACTCTTGGGGTTCGGCTTGAAAAACAGCAGCAGAATGCGCTGGAAATTGCCAATTGGCTTCAAACCCACAAAAACGTGACAAAGGTATATTATGTTGGATTGCCTGAGCATGAAGGTTATCCCGTATCTATATCGCAGGCCTCCGGGTTTGGGGCTATGATTTCCTTTCACGTAAACGATGTACGTACCGTTGAGAAAGTCTTGGAAAAGGTGCAGTTGATTCTATTTGCCGAGAGTCTTGGCGGTGTAGAAAGTTTGATTACTTATCCTATGGTACAGACTCATGCGGCTATTCCGGAGGAAATGCGGCAGAGGCTTGGCGTTACCGATACCCTCTTAAGGCTTTCGGTAGGCATTGAAGATGTAAAGGACATCATTGCGGATTTGGACCAGGCATTGGAATAGGAGGACATTAAATGAGTATATTTGATGAAGTGATTGACAGAAAAAACACAAATAGTCTGAAATGGGACTATTGCAAACAAAGATTCGGGAAAGAAGATATTTTGCCTATGTGGGTGGCGGACATGGACTTTAAGTCACCGGCTCCTATAACCGAGGCAATCATACGCAGAGCGGAACATGGAGTATTTGGTTATACCGAGGCTTCGGAAAAGCTGTCAGCCGCTTTAGCCGGCTGGATGAAAAACAGACATGACTGGCCGATCGATCATAAGTGGATTGTATATAGTCCGGGGGTTGTTACTTCGGTCAATACGGCAATCCTTGCTTACACAAGTCCGGGGGACAGAATTTTGATGCAAACGCCCATATATTATCCTTTCTATTCCAGCATCCGGGACAATGAAAGGGAGTTGGTGGTGAATCCGCTTAAAAATAATAATGGATATTATGAAATTGACTTTGCCGATCTTGAGAATAAGCTTTCCGAGCATGTAAAACTAATGATTTTTTGCAGTCCCCACAACCCCATCGGAAGAGTCTGGAAACTTCATGAGTTGGAAAAGGTATTGGAGCTTTGTAAAAAATATAACGTTGTTCTTGTCTCCGATGAGATACACTCGGATTTGGTTTTCAAGGGGCACAAGCATATACCGATTCATTCTTTGTCGGTGGAAACTTATAAAAAATGCATTACCTTGGTTTCTCCCACAAAAACTTTTAATATTGCCGGATTATCGGTGTCTGCCGCTATTATACCCGACTTGGAGCTGAGAAATACCTTTAAAAAGGTTTTGAATAAAAACGGAGCAGGTATGCTCAATATCTTTGGACTTACGGCTGCTGAAGCGGCTTATACAAGCTGTGAAAAGTGGCTGGATGAATTATTGGTATATCTTGAGGAGAACCTGAATATATTGGAGGAGTATTTTCAAAATTATATTCCGCAAATTAAAGTGATACGGCCGGAAGCAACCTATCTTGCATGGCTTGATTGTAATGAGTTGCCGGTTCCGGCGGAGAAATTGAAGGAGTTTTTTGTGAGTAAAGCCGGTGTAGGATTAAATGACGGAGCAACCTTTGGTAAGGAAGGAACCGGTTTTCAGCGGTTGAATTTTGCTTGTCCCAGGAAAATTTTATTGGAAGGACTGGAAAGAATTAAAAAGGCGGTTCAGAAGCTTTATATTTAAGGCTTCTTTTTTTTTAGAATTTTTTGTAAAAATATATTGACAAATCAATTTTCAGGTATTAAAATAAATATAACAAAACCTATCGGAATACTATAAATAAAAATAAGGGGGAAATAATATGGCGAAAATAGCAAAAAATCTTACGGACCTCATTGGAAACACACCGTTGCTTGAGCTGTCCAATTATAATAGGGAGAATGGTCTGGAGGCCAGACTTATTGCAAAGTTGGAATCGTTTAATCCGGCTTCCAGTGTCAAGGACAGAATTGGCTATGCAATGATCAAAGCTGCTGAGGAAAAGGGGATTATCAACAAAGATACGGTGATTATTGAACCTACCAGCGGAAATACCGGTATTGCACTGGCTTTTGTTGCTGCGGCAAGAGGTTATAGGCTGATACTGACCATGCCGGATACCATGAGTATTGAGAGAAGAAATCTTTTGAAAGCTTTAGGAGCGGAATTAGTCCTCACGCCCGGGGCTGAAGGAATGGCAGGAGCTATTAAAAAGGCGGAAGAGATAGCAAGTACCATACCTAACTCATATATTCCCCAACAATTTAAAAATCCTGCAAATCCTGAAATTCACAGAAAAACCACTGCGGAGGAAATTTGGAGAGATACTGACGGACAGGTGGATATTTTCGTAGGAGGTGTGGGCACAGGCGGTACTGTTTCCGGTGTAGGTGAAGTGTTGAAAAAGAGAAAACCGGGCGTACGGATTGTAGCCGTTGAACCTTTTGATTCACCGGTTTTGTCCGGAGGCCAAAAAGGCCCTCATAAAATTCAAGGAATAGGTGCAGGTTTTGTACCGGACAATTTCAATAGAGAAGTTGTGGATGAAATTTATCAGGTGAAGAATGAAGAAGCTTTTGAAACTTCCAGAAAGCTTGCAAGAACGGAAGGATTATTGGTCGGAATATCTTCAGGTGCCGCTGCCTTTGCAGCAACCCAAATTGCAAAACGCCCTGAAAACAAAGGAAAGGTTATCGTGGTGGTTCTTCCGGATACCGGAGAGAGATACTTGTCTACAGCATTATTTCAGGACGAGTGAAACAGAGTAAGTTAAAACCAAGGGGGCTAAACCAAGGGGACGGTTCTTCTGGTTTACAAACTAAACCAGAAGAACCGTCCCCTTGGTTTTGGTTTCTTTTGCTGTTTCAAAAGACTTGACATTTATAAAAATTTGGTATAAAATCATTATTGTTAGCACTCGTTATTAATGAGTGCTAACAATAGATACACAATATTGCTGAATTTACAATTCCTGTTACACCTAAATATGTCAAAAATCTCTTCACTTATGCCTTTGGTAATTTATACTGTTTTGATTCGTTAAATTCAAGCCGTTTGAGATATCATTTAATGCTTGAACAGTAAAATATTTACATTATAAAAACTTTAATACTAGGGAGGGATATTCTATGAATGCATTACTTCTTGCAGGGGGAAGAGGTACAAGACTTCGTCCTCTTACGGATACCATGCCAAAACCAATGGTACCCATCATGAATGTTTCTCTTCTGGAAAGAAATATACTGAGGCTGAAAAGCAGTGGTGTGAAAGAGTTTGTGATCAGCACATGTTATCGGCCTACATACATTTGCAACCGATTGGGCGACGGAAGTAAATATGGTGTAAAAATTCATTATGTTCACGAAAATACTCCTTTAGGAACGGCAGGAGCGGTAAAAAATGCTGCCAAGCATTTTACGGATACTTTCATTGTACTTAATTCGGATATAGTCAGTGATATTAACGTTACCAAACTTATTGAGTACCATAAAAGTAAAAAAGCAGTTGCCACCATTGCAGTAACGTATGTAGATGACCCGACACAATATGGCGTTATCGAATACGATGAGAATCATTATATTACTTCTTTTAAGGAAAAGCCGAAAAAGCATGAAGTAACGTCCAATTATATAAATGCCGGCTTATATGTATTTGAACCGGACATCCTTGATCAAATTCCTTCCAATCAGAATGTGTCCATAGAAAAGGAAACGTTTCCGCTTTTACTGGAGAAAAAATTTAAGATGGCAGTATATCACAATCAGTCCTATTGGATTGATATCGGCACGCCGGAAAAATACTTGAAAGTTCACCGGGACATTTTAGACGGAAAGTGCAAAAGCTTTGAACAATACGATGCAAAGCATTGGAATAAAATCGGACATTTAATACTAAGAGGAGAGAATACAAACATTCACCATAACGCACAAATTATAGGTCCCGTATTTGTAGGCGATCATGTTGTGATTGAGTCAGGGGCAATGATAGGGCCTTATGCCGTTATTGGTGATAATTCCTATATTTCTTCAGGTTGTAGAGTTTTAGGCAGTGTTTTGTTGGACCATGTACATCTAAGTAAAAATGTTAAAGTAATCAATACAATTGTAGGCCAAAAGTGTAAAATAGGAGACCAAAAAGAGTTAAGCAATATTATTTACACAAGTGAACTTGACTATTCCGTAGCAGTATAAATTGACAAGGAGGATATTCATTATGATTGCATCCAAAAGAGGGAAGGTAGCTTTTTTAAGCACATTCCCTCCAAGAGAATGTGGATTGGCTACCTTTACCCAAGATCTTGTTCAAGAATTGGATAACGTATTATCACTGCAGCAACCGCAAATTGTTGCTGTCAGTGATAAAAAATATCATTATGATGAGCGCGTCATTATGGAACTTGTACAGCATGATTTTCAAAGCTATATCGATATAGCGGAGAGAATTAATAAATCCGATATCGAACTGTTGGTTATTGAACATGAATATGGTATTTTTGGCGGTGAATGCGGAGAATATTTACTGAATTTAATCGGGCACCTGAAAGTTCCCTTCATCACCACATTTCATACCGTTTTGCCGAATCCTTCGCCAAAACAAAAAGAAATTTTGGTTGAATTAGGTCAAAAGAGCAGTAAAGTTGTTACCATGGCCAAAAATACGATACATTTATTGAGGAATACCTATAATATTCCCGAACATAAAATTGAAGTGATTCATCATGGGGTTCCCTATAGAGAATTGGCTTCAAGAGAGGAATTAAAAGCAAAGCATGGATACGGCAATCTAAACATTATCAGTACTTTCGGACTTATCAGTCCGGGGAAAGGTTTGGAATATGCTGTGGAAGCCATGTGTCAAGTGGTTCAAAAGCATCAAAACGTACGGTATTTAATACTGGGACAAACCCATCCCGGTATTAAACAAAAAGATGGTGAGTCTTATCGCTATCAATTAATGGACAAGGTCAATCAATTAAATTTAACACCATATGTTGAGTTTGTGGATAAATACCTTACCAAAGAAGAAATTATTGAATATCTTCAAATGTCGGATATTTATATGACTCCTTACTTAAACAAAGATCAGGCGGTAAGCGGAACGCTTGCTTATGCCATAGGATACGGAAGAGTGGTGGTTTCTACACCGTACAGTTATGCCAAGGAAATGTTGGCGGAAGGCAGAGGATTACTTGCAGAGTTTAGAAACAGTGATTCATTGGCCAAATGCATTATGGATATATTAGATCATCCGGAAAAGAAATCAGAAATGGAAGAGAAAACAAGGAAGCTAGGTGAAACTATGATGTGGGATAAAGTGGCAAATCAATATGCCAAAGTATTTACGGAGGTATTGAACCAACATCAAAAGGCAACTACGGTGGTGGTATAAATGGAGTGCATCGAAAAGGAGTTGCTGAATTTTCGGCATATCTTTAGATTGACCGATGACACAGGGATGTTCCAACATTCCAAATATGGAGTGCCGGACCCTTCAAAAGGATACACAACGGACGATAATGCAAGGGCTTTAATAGCAGCAGTGATGATTTATGAAAAGTATAAGCAGTCGGAATATCTGGATTTGATTTACCGGTATGCTTCCTTTCTTTTAAATGCACAAAACGAAGTAGGAAAATTTAAAAATTTTATGGATTACAACAGAAACTTTGTTGAGGAAGAAGGTTCGGAAGACTGTTTTGGCAGGTGCTTGTGGGCATTGGGGTATACCGTTGCCGCACCTACCGTTCCGCAAAATGTAAAGGCGGCTTGTAAATCCATGCTCAAAAAAGCACTGCCGAATGTAGAACATTTAAAGTTTATCCGTGGTAAGGCATATAGTATCATAGGTTTGAGTTACATGGATGGAAATGATATACGGCAATATATTGAAACATTGGCTTCTTCGCTGGTGGAAGAATATCATAAACACAGTGAAGACCAATGGAATTGGTTTGAAGAATCGGTTATTTACTGTAATGCCGTGATGCCCTGGGCATTGTTTAAGGCATATCGGGTATTGGGAGAACAGCAATTATTAGACATTGCAATAAAGAGTATGAAATTCCTTGAGAAAGAAACCTTTACCGAATCGTACTTTCAGCCAATAGGTTGTAAAGGATGGCTGGAGAAGAATAAGAAAGCGGCTTTGTTTGATCAGCAACCGGTAGAAGCATGTGAAATGCTTCTTGCATTTCTTGAGGCATATAAAATTACTCATGATTTTCATTATCTGAAAAGAGCCCGTGCTTGTTTTGAATGGTATCAAGGGAGAAATTGTCAAGGTCTTTGCCTTATTGACCCTGAAACAGGCGGATGTTATGATGGGATTACAAAAGAAGGGTTGAATTATAACCAAGGTGCGGAGAGTTTGGTTTCTTATTATATTGCTTATATGACCATCCTAAATCACCATGGTTTGTTTGCTTCTTAAATTGCAGTTCACATATTCCTAAATCTGTATTCAACGTAGGGACACCATACATGGTGTCCGAAATCAACAAGTACACAAGCGGACGCCATGTATGGCGCTCTCTACACAGGTTGATGTCGTATTTTCGATGCGCTTTTAAAAATTAATGACCCTTCGTCTCATTCTTACGTTGATAACAAGACCGATTGCTGCTAGGTTGGTCATCAATGAGGAACCGCCGTAGCTGATAAAAGGAAGAGGAAGTCCTGTTATCGGAGTAAGGCCGATGCACATTCCGATGTTTTCAAATGTTTGAAAGATCAGCATGGAAGCAACACCGATACAAATAAAAGAGCCGAAATCATCTTTGGCAATTTGTGCGGTTGAAATACAGCGCCAAATGATAAGAACAAGCAATAGTAATACAAGGATACTTCCAATCAGGCCAAGTTCTTCCCCTACAACCGCAAAAATGAAGTCTGTATGTTTTTCAGGCAAAAAACCCATTTGTGTTTGTATGCCGCGGAACAAGCCTCTTCCGAAAATTTGTCCCGATCCCACTGAAATTTTGGATTGTATTATGTGGTATCCTGCATTGAGAGGATCGGATTCCGGATTCAAAAATACTAAAATTCTGGTTTTTTGATAGTTCTCCAGAAGGAAAAACCACGCAATGGGAGCAAAGGCTGCAAAAGCCGCAATAGCGGCAAAAATGTAGCGGTAATGGATGCCGCAAACAAATATCATACCGGCAAATATAAATACAAATACCATGGCAGTTCCTAAATCAGGCTGCAACAAAATGAGCCCGATTAGTATTCCGGCATGCAGTAAAAGGTAAAACAACGTCTTCATTTTATTTAATTCTTCTTTTATTGCTTCCAGATGTTTTGCAAAGGTAATAATAAATCCTATTTTAACAATTTCGGCGGGCTGTATCCCTATGCTGCCGAACCTTATCCAGCTTTTTCCGCCCCATTCTTGTTCTCCTTCTCCGATAAACAAAACAATAACCAGAGCTAAAATGTTAAATGCGTAAATCCATTTATGATATCCCCCGATATATTCGTAATCCAGTTTTATAATCAAAATAATTAATAATATGCCAATGACAAGAGCAGCCGTCTGTACCAGAATAAATTTCATGTTATTCTCATAACTGTTTGTTGCACTGGCAATTAAAACAATTCCGAATATAGAAGTAACAATGGTTAATATAAATAAATATAAGTCAAAATTTTTCATAAATATTTTAAAAGCTTTATTATTTTCCACCATATTCATAACCTGCCTAAATCCATCGTTATATAGTTTATTATAGCAATAGAAAGGGAATTGGTAAATAGAAATATGGGAAACTTTTCGGACAGGTTTCATTGGAGGTATTTTGAAATTGTTGATTATAGCCGAAAATTCATGATATAATATATTTAATATTGAAGAGCAGAGGATGAGTATAATGTCTGAAACGGTACTGCCTAAAACATGGGAAGGATTAATTAGTAAACGCTCGTTTTTGCCTGTCATTGTAAAAACGCTTGAAAAAATTCATGATCCCAGTTGGTCCATGGATGTCAATAGACATGACCATTTTGAAATGGTTTATATTAAACGTGGAAATGCAGTATTTCAGATAGCAGGACAAGATGTGAATATGGGACCCAATGACGTGGTGATTATAAAACCTTATCAGCCTCACAAATTTAAAGTGAAGTCGCCAAGCGGATGTGAATTTATTGTTTTGAGCTTTAAATTCAGAAATGAACATGATAATGAATATTCGGATGTTTCATTGAATGATTTCATAGAGTTTGTCAAGAACAAAGAAAGCGGAGCATTCATCACATTTAAAGTCAGCCGGAGAAATGATATTGTATATGTGATGAACAGGATTTTGAGAGAAAAAGAAAAACAGGATATATGGGGTGACTTTTTAAGCTACCTCCTTATTATGGAGTTGTTTGTTTTAATATCCCGCGCTTTAAAAATGGAATGGGAAGAAAATATTAAGAGCAAAAGTTTGAAGATTAAAGAATTGATGTATGTGGCCAAGGAATATATGGACAATAATTATGAAAAAGATTTAACTCTTGCGGATGTGGCCAAATATATCTTCCTAAGTCAAAGTTATTTTGCTCATGCTTTTAAAGAAGAATTTAATATTAGTCCTAAAAGTTACCTTCTCAAAGTAAGAGTGGAAAAATCCAAGGAGTTGCTGGAACGTTCCGACATGAAAGTCAGCGATATTGCTTTAAGTGTAGGTTTTTCCAGTCAACAGCGATATAATGATATTTTTAAAAAATACGTCGGTATGACGCCGTTAAAATACAGAAAAGATGCCAAGGCCAAACGTGTCAATATGGTTGTCGATTGATGGTATGTTGATTTACAGAAAAATTCAGTTTTCTTAAAAATAATGTTTTCACAACAGAAAACATTATTTTTTTTTATTATTTTTCGTAGCATGCATGAAGATTTTTTTAGTGATTTATTTTACAATATGGATAATAAAAATGAATATGCCAAAGGGAGGTAGTTTTTATGGGAATGACAATGACGCAAAAGATTCTTGCGGCTCATGCAGGACTGGAAAAAGTAGTGCCCGGCCAGTTAATCAAGGCGAAATTGGATTTGGTGCTGGGAAATGATGTTACTACGCCGGTAGCGGTAAATGAATTCAAGAAAATCGGTGTGGAAGAAGTATTTGATAAAACCAAGATAGCAATCGTTCCGGACCATTTCACACCCAACAAGGATATTAAATCGGCGGAACAGTGTAAATATATCCGTGAATTTGCACGGAGCAAGGGAATTGTCAACTATTTTGAGATCGGTCAGATGGGTATCGAACATGCGCTTATTCCGGAAAAGGGATTGGTCGTGCCCGGGGATGTTGTCATAGGTGCAGATTCTCACACTTGCACTTACGGTGCGTTAGGTGCGTTTTCCACCGGTGTGGGAAGTACGGACATGGCAGCCGGAATGGCGACAGGGGAAGCATGGTTTAAGGTACCTGAAGCCATTAAATTTAATCTCAAAGGCAAATTGAATAAATGGGTAAGCGGGAAAGACGTGATTCTTCATATTATTGGTATGATTGGTGTAGACGGTGCTTTGTACAAGTCTATGGAATTCAGTGGAGAAGGATTGTCGGCACTTTCCATGGATGACCGTTTTGCCATGGCGAATATGGCCATTGAAGCGGGAGCCAAGAACGGAATCTTTGAAGTGGATGAGAAAACACTGGAGTATGTGAGAGAACATTCCACAAAAGAATATACCGTTTACAAGGCTGATGATGATGCAGAATATTCCGCAGTATATGACATTGACTTAAGCCAAATTAAACTTACCGTTGCGTTTCCGCATCTTCCGGAAAACACAAGAACAATTGATGAAGTGGGAGATATAGAAATTGATCAGGTGGTTATCGGTTCTTGTACAAACGGGAGAATTGAAGATATGAGAATGGCTGCAAGTATTTTAAAGGGGAAGAAGGTTCATCCTCATGTGCGTGCCATTATTTTCCCCGCAACGCAACAAATATATCTGCAAGCTCTGGAAGAAGGCCTTTTGAAAATTTTTGTAGAGGCAGGAGCAGTGGTCAGTACGCCGACTTGCGGACCTTGCCTTGGAGGACATATGGGAATATTAGCAAAAGGAGAAAGGGCGGTTGCTACAACCAATAGAAACTTTGTAGGAAGAATGGGGCATCCTGAAAGCGAAGTTTATCTTGCCAGCCCTGCGGTAGCTGCGGCATCCGCCATAGCAGGAAAAATTGTATCGCCGGAGGAGGTAATGTAAATGAAGGTACAAGGTAAAGTAATAAAATACGGAGATAATGTAGATACGGATGTAATTATACCTGCAAGGTATCTTAATACTTCCGATCCGAAAGAATTGGCAAAACATTGTATGGAAGATTTGGACGCTGATTTTGTAAATAAGGTAAGGCCGGGAGATATTATGGTGGCGCGTAAGAATTTTGGCTGCGGTTCTTCCCGTGAACATGCGCCTATTGCCATTAAAGCCTCAGGAGTCTCCTGTGTGATTGCTGAAACATTTGCAAGGATTTTTTATCGAAATGCCATTAACATCGGATTGCCGATTTTGGAATGTCCGGAAGCAGTAAACGGAATAGACGACGGCGATGAAGTAAAAGTAGATTTTGATACGGGTGAAATTACCAATATTACAAAAGGGACCGTGTATAAAAGCTTACCGTTCCCGGAATTCATGCAGGAAATTATAAAGAATAACGGATTAATCGGTTATATCAAAGCAAATTCCAAATAATTTAATATATGATAATGGAAAGATTGATGTCATATCATCATCATGTGTATGCTGAATTTGTAGGGACGCCATACATGGCGTCCGCCTATAAATGTATTAATTACGGACACCATATATGCTGTCCCGACAGTGGATGCGAATTTATATACAGATTCAAGCACATATGAATTGGATATGTTGCAGGGGCGACCTGTGGTCGCCCGCAAAATTAAACAAGGGGGATATATGATGAAATACAAAATAGCCGTAATTCCCGGAGACGGGATAGGGCCGGAAGTTATAGAACAGGCAGTCAATGTTTTAAAGGCAGTGGGAAATAAATTCGGTCATGAATTCCATATGGTAGAAGTGGATGCAGGCGGTTGCGCCATTGATAAATACGGAGAAGCATTGCCGGCTGCTACATTGGAAGAATGTAAAAACAGTGATTCGGTGCTTTTAGGTGCCGTAGGCGGGCCAAAATGGGATACGTTGCCGGGGAATCAGAGGCCGGAGCAAGCATTGCTAGGGCTGCGCAAAGGGCTCGGTTTATATGCCAATCTTCGTCCTGCCGTACTGCATAATGCTTTAAAAGATGCGTCGCCTTTAAAACCTGAAGTAATCGGTGACGGATTGGATATTATGGTGGTCCGGGAATTAACCGGGGGCATCTATTTTGGAGAGCGCGGAAGAAAAGCAGACATGGCTTATGATACAGAGACATATAGCGTGGAAGAGATAGAACGTATTGCAAGAACGGCCTTTGAGATTGCAATGAAGAGAAAGAAAAAATTAGTATCGGTTGATAAAGCCAATATCCTTGAAAGCTCCCGGTTATGGCGTGAGGTGGTTACAAGAGTATCCGCGGAGTATCCGGAAGTAGAATTAAGTCATATGTATGTCGATAATGCGGCTATGCAGCTTGTAAGAGCTCCCAAACAGTTTGATGTGATTGTAACCAGTAATATGTTTGGAGATATTTTATCCGACGAAGCGTCCATGATAACCGGCTCCATCGGCATGTTACCTTCTGCCAGCCTGGGTGCAGGAAGCTTGGGAATGTACGAGCCGGTACACGGTTCGGCACCGGATATTGCCGGACAAAACAAGGCAAATCCTTTAGCAACCATTATTTCTGCTGCCATGATGTTAAGGTATTCTTTTAACTTGCCGGAAGAGGCTCAGGCTGTTGAAAATGCGGTCAGCAAAGTATTGGACGCAGGATACAGAACCGGTGACATTATGAGTGAAGGAATGAAACCGGTGGGAACCAAGGAAATGGGACAATTGGTGATAGAAGCGATATAGGAAAATTCTATTATTTGACGTTAAAAGGCGAACACAGTTCGCCTTTTTGTTTTCTTATTGCATACATACATATATTTATGATATTATAATATGTGGTAATCGGTTAAAGCAGGGTGAGGTTGCCACTTTCGGACAAAAAAATAATCACCCTGTTGCGCCAATAGGGTGATTAATTAATCACATAATGGCAACCGCACCATGCGGTACCGATTACCTTTGACTATATTATACCATAAAATACATAAATGTAAACAGTTATTTGTAAATTTTGGTGGTGGTTGTATTGGACGAAGTGATTTTTATTCATTGTGCGGATATTCATTTGGATGCAAGATTTACCGGTACAGGATTCAGCGGCACAAAGACGAAACAACGCAGGCAGGAAATAAGAGATGCATTTTCACGGATAATTGACGAGGTGATTCAGCAAAAGGCACAATTGCTGTTCATCAGCGGAGACTTATATGAACATGATTACGTCAGCAAAAATACCATCGACTTTGTTATCAAGCAGTTACAAAGAATTCCTGATGTAAGAGTTTTTATTGCACCGGGGAATCATGATCCTTACGTAGGCAATTCCTATTATGCAATTGCCGAATGGCCGGAAAACACTCATATTTTCGGCGGTACGTTGGAGTATATCTCCATTCCCGAATATGGGATTAATATATACGGAGTTGGTTTTACAAACAAGTATCACTATGAATCCCTGTTAAACAACCGGTTGGTCTTATTGGATAATTCACAGGCCAATATCCTGGTTACCCATGGAACGGTGGATGATTTTTCAGAAAATTGTCCTTATCATCCCATAAGCAGTCAAGAAATTACGGACAATGGTTTTGATTATGCGGCACTTGGACATATTCATAAACATACAAGCTTCCGTGATAAGATTGTATATTGTGGAAGCCCTGAACCTTTAGGATTTGATGAGGCAGGCAAACATGGAATTGTTAAGGGGATTGTTACAGGAAAAGTGATAAAAACGGAGTTTATTCCGTTAAATAAGCGTGAATGTATCAGTAAGCAAATTGATATTACCAATGTGGAGTCTATAGAAGAACTTGAAGTGATCCTCAAGGGAGAATTGGCCGGACATAAAGAGAATCTTTTAAAACTAACGATTAATGGCAGAAAGGCGAATCATTATTCATTGGATATTGATTTATTGACGTCTCGTTTGGAAGATTTGTGTTTCTACTTAAAAATTATTGATGATTCACTGCCTGATTGCGACCTTGAAGAATTAAGCAAGGAGAACAGTTTAAAGGGAATTTTCGTGCGTAAGTTGCTGGATGAGATTTCAAAAACAAGCGATGAGAAGATAAGGGACAAATTATATCAAGCTTTGTATCTGGGAATGGACGCTTTAGACAATCGCGAACTAAAGATATAGAGGATAAGGGCAGGTGAACAGGGTTGCAGATTAATAAAATTTTCATTCATAACTTTGGCAAGTTTGAAAAGAAGGAGATCGAATTTGACAAAGGGCTTAATGTCGTATATGGCTGTAACGAAGCAGGGAAATCGACCGTCCAGGCCTTCATCAAAGGCATGTTGTATGATTTGGACAAGACGGAAGAAAAACAATACCTGCCATGGGGGAAAGATGAATTCGGAGCGGTCAATCGAATGATTTATACCATGGATAACGGACAATGCTATGTGGTGGAAAAAAACTTTAACCGTAAGTCTACATCCATATTCAGGACAGAACCGTATGAAGAAATAACCGCTTTATTTCCTATGAAAAAAGGCAACCTTTTATATGCCGAACAGCAACTGGGGTTAAATTGGACTGCATTTCAGTCTTCCGTTTTTATCGAACAGTCCGAAGTAAGAATACCGTCAAGAAATCATGGTGAATTGGTGGAACGTTTGGTACGGTTAAGTCAATACGGGGATGAGAACATAGACTATCATCATGCAATAAAGCGGCTTACGGATTTAAAAAATGAAATTGGATTGGGCAATACGGGGAAACATAAAAAACTTATTAAGGTCAATCAGCGGATAAAAGCATTGGAAAATGAAAAAGAAAAGGCATTTTCCAATGTAAAAAAGATTTATGATTTGCAGCAATCCATTAATGCATTGAATATGCAGCTTCAAAGGGAAGAGGAACAGTTACGGGAATTATTATGGATGGAGCAATATCATAGTGATATGGCATTGCAGCATCTTAGGGAACTTCAAGAAAAATTAAGACAAAGTATGGAGAATAAAAAAAGATTGGAAGAACAAACGGTAGCCTATGATAAGTTTGCAATGATTGGAACGGAGGACATCGAAGACATTGAGCGGAATTATCATACGTTTCAAGCACTAAAAAGACAGGTACAGGAACAGGATTTAAAAGGACATCATCGGGTTAAAAATAAGAAAATCACCAGTATAGCGGCCATGATAATTTTTATTGCTTCAGTCCTTGTGCTCGTAGGGCAAGAAAATCTTTGGCAGAGCATGTTGTTAGCCGGTATTTTACTGATAGGCTCAGTGATATTTTATCATTATTTATTTCGTGGGAAGTCTTATCAACGTATTCATATTGAAAATGATTGTGAAGAAATAAAACGGTTATTATTCAATAAATTATCTATGGTGGGCTGGGATTGCAATACAACAGAAGATTTGGCGTTGGCAATTCACGAATTAAAACAAGGGTATCAGGCCAGATTGGAACTTTTAAGGAAGATTGAAATTTGTGAAAAAGAAATCGGCACTTTAAGGGAAAATATAAAAGTAGCGGAAAATGTATTTGGTGACAGCAGTTCCACATCCGGTGACAATCAGCAAAATATGCAGTTGTATAAAAATCTTGTTAGAAAATATTTCTATAATGAAACCCTAACTGCAAACCGGCTTCACGAACTCATTGAAGAAAAACGAAACAGAATATTGGAAATTGAGAAATCCGTCAGCCGGGATAAAAAAGAGTTAGATATACTGTCAAATTCATATGTTCATCCCGGAGATATTGAAGAACAGCTGAAAGATGCCATGGAAGAAAAGCAATATTATGAAACGCTTCGAGAGGCTGCTGATATTGCAGAGGGCTTTTTGAAACAGGCCTTGACGGAAGTTCAGGAGAATTACAGCCCCGCACTGAATAAACAATTAAACAGTATATTAGGAGAGATTACATCCAATAAGTATCATGAAGTTGAAACCGGGACAAATTTAGAAGTGATTATCCATGACTTAAATGCGGGAGCTTTAAGAGCGGAGCAATTAAGCAGAGGTACCGTGGAGCAAATATATTTTTCGCTTAGAGTTGCACTGGCACAAATGCTGTCCAAACAGGAAATGTTGCCGATGTTTATCGATGAAGCGTTTGCACAGTATGATGACGAGAGACTGGATAATACTTTAAGATTTTTGTTGAAGTTATCGGAAAAGAGGCAAATTATCATTTTTACTTGCCAGAAACGTGAAATTGATATTCTTCGTTCAATCCATGCAAAGTTTCATTTGATATTGCTCTAAGTTCAATTGACAAAAAGGAAAAAATTGTGTATAATTTATTACCAGGTAATATTACAAGGTGATGAGAAAGGATGCGTGAAAATGTTATCTAATATTGAAATTCAGAAGATTATACCTCATCGTTATCCGTTTTTACTGGTGGACCGTATTGAGGAACTGGAAGAAGGGAAAAAAGCCGTAGGAATAAAAAATGTGACCGTAAACGAACCGTTTTTCCAAGGGCATTTTCCCGGTAATCCCATCATGCCGGGAGTTTTAATGGTAGAAGCTTTGGCACAGGTTGGTGCGGTAGCAGTATTGTCTTTAGAAGAAAATAAAGGCAAATTAGCGTTGTTTACCGGTATCGATAAATTAAGATTCAGAAGGCAAGTAGTTCCGGGAGATACATTAAGGCTTGAGGTGGAATTGATTTCTATTAAAAGGAATATCGGAAAAGCCGGCGCAACGGCTTATGTAGGCGACCAAGTAGCTGTTTCGGGCGAGCTTATGTTTGCTATTGTGGATAATAATGCATGAGATAAATCGTTATTCTTGTGGGGGCGACCTGTGGTCGCCCGCTTTTACTTCAATGCTTCCAATGTCAGTTGCAGTTGCTTTCGAATCTGGATTTTCTGAGGACATTTTGTTTCACACAATCCGCATTCCATACAAGCTGCAGGAGACTGTCCGTCATTGGAATCCTTGCCGAGTTTGGCAAATTCCTTTTTAGCATAATCGGTAAGTCCATATACCTTTTCTTTCATGTACCATTTACCGTTTTTTTCGTATTCAGGCAGCCGCATTGCTCCGAATCCTAATGCAGATATGGAAATGCCCGTATTTCCAAATTTCCTGTATTGCATAAAATATCACCTCTTACCTTATTTACTTGATGCACCGCCCAAATTTTTCAGCATACTTTTCATGTTGTCTGTGGCCTGAATGGTTCCGTCAGGCATAATCCAGAGTGCTTCTACGCCTTCAATGCTTTCAATTAAGGTGCGGCTTTGGTCGTATGGCAGGATAAATGCCGTTGTGGATAAAAAGTCGCCTACTGCAGAGTTTTCCGTTACTATCGTAACAGCGCGATAATGACTTGCCGGCATCAGCGTTGTGGGATCAATAATGTGATGAATCCTTTGGCCGTTCACTTCATAATAACGCTGATAATCTCCACTGGTGACTACAGAAGCATCCGTTACAAATACCGTATCCAGAGTTTCACCGGCTTTATCCGGTATAATCGTATTATCATCAGGGTCCTGGATTCCTATTCCCCATTTTTTCCGGACTCCGTCTTTTGGAGCGCCGACCGCTCTTACATTTCCTCCACTGCTTATGACAAATGAACTGAATCCTTCTTCCGACAGTTCTTTTGCTACAATTTCAGTAGCATATCCTTTGGCTACGGCACCTAAATCAAGGCGCATTCCTTCTTCCTTTAGGAAAACCGTACTATTTACCGTATCTACTTCTACCTTGGAAATATCGGTTTTTAACTTGGCTTTTTGGAGTTCTTCCATACTAGGAAGTTTCGCAGAAGCAGGGTCGGTTTTACCTTCTGTGCGGTAGTCATGCCAGATGGCAAGTACAGGGCCAAGGGCAATATTGACATAGCCGCCGGTTTTGTCGTACCACTCCTTAGAAAAAAGAATCAGATCGATAATTTCCTGAGACACTTTCACCGGATTTTTACCGGCGGAATCATTAATGGTTTTTATGTTGTTGATTCCTTCATAATCTTCATACATATCAAAAAGCTTATGAAGTTCTTCAAATCGTGCTTGTCCTTTTTTGGCCAATGTTTCAAACTGCTGTTCATTTTCTGCGTATCCTATGAATGTAATTACGGTATCAAAGGTACCGAAGAATTCATAGCTGTATTTTTTATAAGTTGTCCTTTTTTGAAAGGTACAACCGGTGCAAGATATCCAGATGAATAGCAAAATCAGAGATAAAGAGACATATTGTTTCAAAAAATCACCTCGATTATTGTTACCGTAAATTTGTATTTGTTATAGGAAAACCATATATGGTGTCCGGTATCGGTACATTTATATTTATATTCGGACGCCATGTATGGCGTCCCTACATTAATACGAATTCATCTATTCATTATATAAAAAACTCCCTCCGACAATTGGAGGGGTTTTTTATACATTTTATTTTGCATTCTTATAAGCTTCTTCTACGGCAGCAATATAATCTTCAACGGAAATGGTCACTTTGGAATTTAAATCAGGAATATCAGGAACACTTTGATGGTCTTCATCTACCTTCTTTACTTTCATGGATTTTATTTCATCTACCGTTTTTCCTACCATCCACTTTTCCAGTTCTGCAATCTGTTCGTACCATTCTTTTCCGATTTTGGACTGTTTGATCATACCGTATTTAGGACCAAGTTCAACCTTTGTTTCTTGTGGTGCATTTTTATCAGCAGTGATTTTTCCTGTTGCATCAAATGGAACTTTGGTTTGTGCAGTATCAATGGTGACGCTTACAATTTTACCTTGCTCGTCGAAGGAAGCAGCAGCCATTACGGTATCTACTTGTGCATAACCTTCTTTTTCAGCAGTTGCATCAGTTGATTTCTTAATGGATACTACGTGACCAAGTCCCGTTTTTACGGAAGATGCTTTCTTGCCGCCACATCCGGCAAACACTAAAATTACCAAAGAGAGTGTTAATAATACGGAAATCATTTTTTTCATATTTATAACCATTCCTTTCGCTTCACTCAAGGCACAAAACGTAATGAAAAGTGCTTTTGAGCGTTATTTGTTTTATAATTAATTCCATAGGGATTTCGGTAAACTACAAATCACGAGGAGGTGAGTGGGCTGCTCCGTTTGTGGAGTGACCGTATTTTTATATGTGTAGACCGCCTTTTCAAGCACAAATAAGTGTACCTTTGAGTACGTAACCTTATCTTTGTTTAAACAATCTCGTTTAACGCTAGGCGTTCAGTCAATGCCGTATCTCCCTATAATTCTTGCGAACTTTTCAGTTCAGAAAGGAGTCCCTATGGCTTTAAAAATTGTGTACAAAGTCTGCTGTGGAATTGATGTTCACAAAACTTTTGTTGTTGCCTGCATCGCTTCCACCAATACTCAAGGTGTTACCACCTACAAGAGCCACCGCTTTTCCACCTACACCAAAGGTTTAAAAGAGCTGTTACAATGGCTACTTGAATTCAACTGTAAGGATGTCTGTATGGAATCTACAGGTAAGTACTGGATTCCGGTGTACAACGTCTTGGAAAAAGACTGTTCTATTGTGCTTGCACATCCTAAGTATGTTAAAGCTATTCGTGGTAAAAAGACTGACAAGAAAGATGCTAAATGGATTGCTGACCTATTTAAGCATGATCTTGTTGCCGGTAGCTTTATGCCTCCTGCGGATATCCGCCAGCTTCGTGATCTCATGCGCTATCGTTACAAACTAACCTGCTTCATGTCCAGTGAAAAGAATAGACTCCAAAACTGTCTCACGGTTTCCAATATTCAATTGGGAAACGTTGTATCGGACACTTTTGGCAAAAGTTCTAAAAGAATTCTGGATAAGATTCTTGAAAATCCTCAGGATACTTCTTTTGATATTGAACCTTTAATTCATGGCTCTATGAAAGATAAAATCCCCGAATTAGAGCTCGCCATTGACGGCTATATTACACCGGAACAGGCTGGTAAATTAAAGATTATCAAAAAGCATTTTGAAGATTTGGAATCCCGGAAAACAGAGCTAGAAGAACTGATTCTTGCGCTCGCCAGTCCCTATCAGCAAAAACTCGACCTAATTCTAACCGCTCCATCCTTTAAGAACATCTTCTCTGCAATTACAGTTATCTCAGAGATTGGTGTTAACATGGAGTCTTTTCCTTCGGCGAAACACTTATGTTCTTGGGCAGGTCTTACTCCTACCAATAATGAAAGTGCAGGGAAGAAAAAGTCTGTCCGGGTTTCCAAAGCCGGATGCTATATTAAGCCACTTTTAGTCCAATGCGCTAACTCTGTGGCTAAAAGTGAAAAGCATCCTGAAATTCGTAACCGCTACCTCCGTTTAAGAAAGCGTCGCGGTCACAAGAAGGCAATCATTGCAATAGCAAGAATGCTTCTAACAGCATTATACAACATGTTGAAGAAAAATGAACCATATAATGCTGAACTTTATAAAAAATCTGACATTATTCCTACCAATCGCGAGATTACAGTGGAGCAGGCTATATTAATAGCAAAATCCCAAGGTTATAGAATTAAGTCAGCTACTGAATAACCTTAACTTTTTCAATATTAAATTTTTTGACCAGCAAAAGGTGGTCTATTAGGTATGCCCTCTAATCTTGTTAAGTGCTCTCTTATTCTTTTTCAACCTTATTTCCTCCTTCTAAAATAAATGATTTAAAATATATGATGAATCCTTAATAAGGATTACAACTGATTTAAGATTTCTTCCATAACAGCTAATGATGGATATTTCGGAAGAGTATTTAATAATTTACGACATTTATCGATATATAAATTTTTCAGAACCTTTGACTCATCATTACCGCCAACTTCTAGTACTTCTTGAATGATTTCTTTTATCTCATCTTGGTTTCCTGCAAAATAATCTTCCAATCGTTGTTTGATTTTCTTAGAGTGTTTTGCTGCAAGCAAAAAGGGAAGTGTAGCAATGCCTTCTTTCAGATCGTTTGCTACAGGTTTTCCAATAGCGGCTTCGTTGCATTCAATGTCATTGAGGTCGTCACGAATTTGAAATGCTACACCAAGATTTAAACCAAAGCGGCCTAATGTTTTAATTTCTCTATCGCTGCAACCGGCTGCAAAGGCACCTAAAATGCAAGAAGCGGAAAACAGTATGCCTGTTTTTTTCATGGTGCGGCGTAGATAACTGCTTACCGATGTCAGTTGATAGCGGTTTAAATATTGATTCACTTCGCCTGTACATATGGCTCTGGCTGCCTTTGCAACGTATTCCAGTTTATCGGTTTGCAGGCCGGATTCGGATAACATGAGAAAAGCACTGGCCAAAAGATAGTCACCGGTATATACGGCAATGTTTGTGCCATGTTTATCCGAAACAGTGGGTTGATTACGCCTTATTTTTGCATTATCAATGATATCATCATGGATTAGTGTAGCAGTATGCAGTGTTTCAATGGCTCCTGCCAAAGGAAATATTTTTTCACGGGAATAGTCTTTTATCATACCGCAAAGAATGACAAGAGTGGGTCTCAGGCGTTTCCCGCCTGAGGATATTAAATCATGTGATACATGATGCAAAAATTTATTCTTTTGTGAAAACTTGTTGCTAAGATAAGTTTCAAATGCATCCAGTTCATCTTTCAAGAAAGGATATTTGTCCCACATCTTGTGCACCTCAATGTTTTGATTCATCATGTTTATTCATCTCTGTCAAGACTTCCTTTGAAAAATAATTTGATTTTGCGGTTTTTCCAGAAGTATTCCCAGACATTATTTAAATACGGTATGAGATAATAGTCTATTCCAAATGCTCTTCCTGCGCCGCCCATGGTTGCTATGGAAGCAAAAATCATCCACCATGTTTTTTCATAAATGCCTGTTGAAGTAATAAACATGGCCATCAGTCCTAAAGAAATAACGGAAGCAATAAATGTGAAAGCACCGCCCAATAACATTAGGCCTACAGCTATTTCAAGGATAACAACCAGTACTTGGAAAAACATTGCGGTTCCATCAGTAGCAAGAACAACATTTTTCAGAAACCACGGAACCGGATTAAAGTCGCCTATATGAAATACTTCCATTTTGGCAAAAATTTCGGAAGAAATCGTATTTCCTTCTACCAGTCTGCTTTCCTTTCCGATTAAAAAGTTCAGAATACCTGTGTTAAATTTAAAAAGTTCATCCATTCTTTTTACAAAAGCTGCCGACGGTGTGGCAGAAGAAGTAGCATCCGAAGCCATTCCTAAGAATGAAGCAAGTTTCGGCGAATGAAACCAGCCTTCCGATACTTTTTGTATTCCTTCGTACAACCACATCCCACCCAGGAACAGACGGAGGGGGGTCAGCCACCAAGCCTGCACTCTGGTGGACCAGTGTTTTTCAATAAACAGTTTACGCTGCTTGCGTTCCAGAACTTCATGATATAGATAACGTGCTACACCACGGAAACCTGTAATTTCCCATAGGTAGTGACTATTGACCAGGAATTTCATAATAATGGAAAGCCAAACGGGCAGTATTTTACCCATGATTTCCGAAACAGCAAAGAAATTTCCTATGGATACCATAATTCCGTGCAGTTTTACTTGAACTTTTTCCGGTTCTTTGCCACGGATTGAATGAATAATATTTTTGGCTACGCCATGTCCTGTTTGAAGTGCATTTTCAACCATGGCAGGATATGGATGGCCTTTTTCATCCAGATTTCCTGCAACATCTCCTACGGCATAAACATTCTTATATTTTGTCCTGCAGAATTCATCCACCTTGATTCGATTGGAATGGTTAATGGTTTCCAGAGACGAATTCTCTATCGTCTCAGAGCCTTTAACACCTGCAGCCCATATAAGGGTTTTGGTGTTTATAAATTGGTCTCCCGCATAGAAGCCGTCTGCGGTGGCTTCCTTAATGGAAGTATTGAGCAATATTTCTATTCCCAGTTTCTTTTCCATATAATGATGGGATTTTTTTGAATTTTTTTCACTAAGAACACTTAAGACACGAGGCATCATGTCCACAATAATCAGCCGGATTTCCTTACGATCGATGCCATATTCTCTTGCCAAGTCCTTTGTCCAATGAGCCAGCTCGCCAATTACTTCCACCCCTGTAAAGCCTGCGCCGCCCACAGCAAAGGTCAATAATTTTTTGCGCTCGGCATCATTTTTTTCCTGAGCGGCTAGGATAAAGCATTTTTTGATATGTTCACGAATTCTTACGGCATCTTCAAAAGACCACAGAGGAAAAGCATGTTCTCTTAGCCCGGGAATATCAAAGTAGTTCGGTGAACTTCCTAAAGCAAGGACTAAGTAGTCATAGGGGTATTCGTGATTTTCTGAAGCTATTTTATTGTTCTCAAAATCAAAAACAGTGATTTCATCACAAACCACGTTCACATCCGTATAATGGAAAATACGGTTTAACGGTATACGGACAGCTTCTTCAGAAACACGATTTCCGGCTACCTCGTGAAGTTCTGTAAGAAGTGTGTGATAATTATTCTTATCAATAAGGGTAATTTCTATCTCATCTTTTTTCTTCATTTTGTTGAGCGAGAGAGCCGTTTCAATTCCGGCATAACCTGCGCCAACAATCACTACCTTTTTTGACATAGGTTTTCCTCCTAATTATTATTTTTATTTTATTCTATCTCCAAAAAATTCAATTTATTTATATAGGCGAACAGGTTTGACGCAACGATGGCCGTCAACAACCCGGTGAATATCGAACCGATTAACAGTATGGTCAAATAAGAAAATATTCCGGTATCTTTCAAAATAATGGAAGCTGCTATCATTTGTCCTACATTGTGAGCGGCAGCTCCGGCCATGCTGATTCCCATTAGCGAGAAATATTTTCCGTAGCCCGGCTTTAATAATGCCATCACCAGCAATGCCGATAAAGCTCCGAAAACGGAAAATACAAGCGAAGTTACATTTCCAAATAACAGAGCAACTAAAATGCATCGTATTATATTAATTGCAACTGCGGATGGTATATTTAAATAAAATAATGCAAATAGGGTTACAATATTGGCAAGCCCTAGCTTTATTCCCGGCAAAGGAATAAATAGTGCTACGGGGAATAATCTTTCCACATAGGAAAGAATCATGGCCAACGAAATTAAAATGCCGTTTAAAATTGTTTTTTTCATGATGACCTCATCTCAATATAATATCCGTGTCACTGTCTTCACCCACTATTTTTATTAAAATGCCTGCCGGTACGCATGCTGCGGACTGACCGGGTCTGGATATCCAACCCGTTTGTACGCAAACTTGGTCAGGACAATCGGATTCTTCAAAATGTATTTTACCATTTTCCACGGCAATTAAAACATGATATTTATCATTATCCCTTATTTCCATTCGTTTTTTTACTTCGTTAAGTTTAATTTTTTGTATTACTTTACCGTTTTTAATAATTTCGGCCGTCGGTGCACCTTGGGTTGGGTATGCAAAAATGACAAAATTTATTACAGTAGCTATGAGGATAGTAACGAATATAATGAGGTCGCCGACTTTTAGTTTTTTGACCACTATTTTACCTCCGTGTAAGTTCTGTCATTAATATATATTACCATAAATTTGTGTCTAAAACATAAATTTTTATGTTTTATTATATCGAAATTTCATTTAATTTACATAATGCGTTACGTTATTAACAATATAGCACATTACTTTTTTGTTTTCAATAGTGTTGGTGAAAAAACACAAGAATTTATATCATAATACTTGGAATATAGTTATTCGGGAGGGATGTTAAAGAAATATTAACATTTTGTTACAAAAGTAAAATTAGTGTTAATTATATTGACTAATTCATAGAATTGATGTATCATTACTTAAGTGACTTAAATATTAAGTGACAGTACATTTTTGCTTCAGTATGCTGTGGAACAGTATAACACCGATGCGGCATACAGGTGAGGCAGTTTTCGCCCGCCAAAAGAAAATTCATTATTGGGAGAGGATATGGTGGAGAAAAACGACTGGATCAAAAAGTTTGGCCATTTGAGTACCGAAGTGCATAAAAAAGCAGCGGAATATCTTTTAAAAGATATTGAGTTTAGCATTTCTATGCCCCATATTTTTTTGTTAAGTTTTATTAAGGAGGAGGGAGTAAGCAGTGTATCGGATATAGCACATCATTTAGGAGTTACTTTAAGTGCTGTTACAGGCTTGGTTGATAAGTTAGTGGATATGCATTTAGTAGACAGGAAAAGAAGTGAAAAGGATAGGAGGCTTGTATTGCTGGAAATTACACAGGAAGGGAATAGGATTCTTGAAAAGGTGAAGGAAAACAGTAACAGCCTTTTCGAAAAGTGTTTTAAAGGGATCAGTCCTGATAAAATAGAGATATTTTTTGAAGTATATCGGCAAATCAATGAAAATTTGTTAGCTGAAGATTAGTCAGTTCTATATAAATTGAATGCAAATAAATTGTTTCGTATTCAAATAAGCAATGAAAATCAGACATTTTCAATGCTAAATTCAGGGGGGTTGATTATGGTAAAAAGAAGAATACATATAGGGATTAGTTTGCTTTTATTGGTTTCTTTAACTTTTTCAGCTTGCAACAAAAAACAGGCGTCTAAAACTTCAAATGAGACAGAAGGGAATACCGTAGCGGTTAGTGTAGCGGAGGCGTCCAGAAGGACGGTCAATTCTTTTACAACGTTAAACGGTAAGGTTCAGCCGATACGGGAAGTTAACATTGTTCCTAGAATGGCAGGTAAAGTGGCCAGTGTCAATTTTGAGGTAGGCCAATATGTGAGAGAGGGAGATATTTTATTTACCTTAGAAGACAAAGATATACGATTGCAGGTTAATCAGGCTGCTGCAACGCGCGATGCTGAAAAAGTTGCACTTGAAACAGCGAAAGGCGGAACTAAGGAACAGCAGATTAATCAGTTAAAAACAGCATTTGTTAATGCAGAAATTAATTTAAATGATGCAAAGTTAAACTATGAGAAAGCAAAGCAATTATATGAAGCCAATACGGCCGTCAAAACGGCAGAACTTAATTATAATAATGCGAAAGCGGAATATGAAAGAACAAAGCAGTTATATGAGGTGGGTGGAGTATCGCAACAAGCAATGGAAAAGGCCGAGACCAATTATCGCTTAATGGAAGAGCAATATACATCGGCCAAAATTACTGAAAGACAACCTCTTGAAGCGGCGGAAACCCGATTAAAATTAGCACAGGAACAATATGACGCTGCAAAGTCTGCTTTAGAAATTGCCGTAAATAAAGTTATTCCTGAAAGTATTAAAATGACAGAATCCCGATTCCAACAAGCACAAGCAGCTTATGACAGTGCTAATGCACAACTGGAAAAAACAATTGAACGAGCTCCTATTTCAGGTGTTATTGCAACAAAAAATATTAATGTAGGAGAAATGGTTGGCGTGACTGCTTCGGTAATGAGTATAATTGATTTAAGCTCAGTTACGGTTGATATTAATTTACCTGAAAACATTATTAATAAAATACAGTTAAATGATAAGGTAAAAGTTAATATACAAGCAGCTGGAATAGAAGGCTTGGAAGGACAAATTATCAGTATCAGTCCGGCGGCGGATCAAAGAACACAAGGGTATGCGGTGAAAGTATCCATTAATAATGAGAACGGGCTTCTTAAAAGCGGAATGTTTGCAGAAATAGAAATTACCACCGATGAAGTGCATGATGCAATTGCCGTACCTATAGAGTCTGTTGTAGAAGAAGACGGCAAGAAGTATGTTTTTGTTGTAAAAGGTGATCAAGCAGTTAAAACGGAAATCGTAACAGGTCTTGCAAATGATGAGTATGTTGAGGTTGTAGAGGGCTTACAGGGAAATGAGACGGTAGTGGTTAAAGGTCAAAACTTTATCAAAGATGATTCAAAAATTACAATCGTTGAACAGCGGTAAGGAGGAGAGAATATGAAACTTCATGAATTATCCGTTCGCCGCCCTGTAGCGACCCTTATGTGTATTATCATTGTTTTGGTTTTAGGGTGGGTGTCGCTAACTAAACTGCCCATTGATTTATTTCCAAATATCAATTATCCTATGGCCATTGTTGTTACAAATTATTCCGGCGTAGGACCCCAGGAAATAGAAAGCATGGTTACTAACACTATCGAAAATGCCATTGCAACCGTAAGTAATGTTAAGACCATTCAGTCCCAGTCTTCAGAAGGTACTTCTGTCGTTATTGCTGAATTTAATTCAGGGACCGATATGGATTTTGCTACTTTGGGAATGAGAGAAAAAATTGATTTGGTGAAAGGTTATCTCCCTGATGGTGTGGAGAATCCAATGGTTATACAGATGGACCCTTCTATGATTCCCATTGTTAGTTTGGGAATTACAAGTGACTCTAAAGATGAAGTGGAGTTAAAAAAATTTGTTGAAGATAAAATTAAACCGAGATTAGAGCGACTTGACGGTGTTGCTTCCATATCCGTTACAGGAGGCAAAACACGGGAGATTAGTGTTAATGTTGACCCGGATAAAATGTCAGGGTATGGACTGGGATTTAACAATATAACCGGCACCTTGGCATCGGAGAATTTAAATTCCCCCGGTGGAACGGTGGATTACGGAGATAAAAGCCTTTTGGTCAGGACCACCGGAGAGTTCAAAAACATCGACCAGATAAAGAATATTCCCATCATGCTTCCTACAGGAGGAATTGTATATATAAGGGATGTTGCCGATGTAAAGGATGGGTATGCAGAAGACAGTTCCTATACAAGAATGAATGGTAAATCAAGTATTGGTATTAGCGCCCAAAAGCAAACCACTGCCAACACGGTGAAAGTGGTCAATAGAATAAAGAAAGAGATAGAGGCAATTTGTAATGAAAACAGCGATATCGATATTCAGTTGGTTTTTGACCAAGCGGAATTTATTGAAGATTCCATTGATAATGTAGCATCCAACGCAATTACCGGTGGTATATTGGCCGTCTTGATACTATTTGTATTTTTAAAAAATATAAGAACCACTTTTATTATAGGGACGTCTATTCCTATATCCATTATTTCGACGTTTGTATTGATTTATTTTTCAGGGCTTACCTTGAACATGGTATCGCTTGGAGGCTTGGCCTTAGGAGTCGGCATGCTTGTGGATAATTCCATTGTAGTTTTGGATAATATCTATAGGCATAGAATGGAAGGACATAGCCGTATTGAAGCGGCAAAATCGGGTACGGAAGAAATTGTCGGAGCGGTTCTTGCTTCCACACTTACAACGGTAGTGGTATTTTTACCGGTTGTTTTTGTGGAAGGAATTACTGCGGAAATATTTAAGGAATTGGCTTTGACGGTTACCTTTTCGTTAATGGCTTCCTTAATAGTTTCTATTACGCTGATTCCTATGCTTAGTTCAAAATACTTAAAGGTAGCGAAACCTCATGAAGCATCAAGGAATAGATTCATAAATAAAATCTTTGACAAATGGGATGATGTATTAAATGCAGTAGACGGTTTTTACAGAAAAATGCTTTCTTGGGTGTTGACCCATAGAAAAACAACCGTCATTGTTGTGGCGGTCATATCCGTTCTTAGCTTGTTGACGTTGCCTTTTATAGGAATGGAATTTTTCCCTTCCATGGATCAGGGACAGTTTACGGTTAGCATTGAATTGCCGGAAGGTGCGCTGTTAAATGAAACCAATCAAATTACTCAAAAGGTGGAGGAAATCTTGGCGCCTATACCGGAGATGGATAAACTTTTTGTATCGGTTGGTTCCAGCAGTGAGATGGGAATCAATATGGGAGGTAATGCCAATGCTGCCACTATTAATGCAACATTAAAGCCGTTGAAAGAGCGAAACAGAAGTACGGCACAAGTGGTGGATGAGATTCGGAAACAAGTAAAACTTATTCCGGGTGCTGAGATTAAGGTTACTGAAGCCAGTTCTACGATGATGGGTGGAACCGGTTCACCCATATCCATTAGGATAAGCGGTCCGGATTTGGATAAGCTTGCCGAAATATCAAAGGAAGTTGTGGAAGTAGTAAAAAGTGTAGAAGGTACAAGAGAGGTAGAGTCCAGCATATCACAAGGAAGACCGGAAGCACAGATTTATGTGGACAGGGATAAGGCGGCATACTACGGTTTAGGTACGGCTCAAGTGGCATCTTCCATTCGCGTGGCTGTGGAAGGACAGGTAGCTACCCGTTATAAGGTGGCCGGTGATGAAATTGATGTGAGAGTGCAATACCCTAAAGAAAAAACGCAAACTTTTGAACAGTTGAAAAGTATAAAAATTACAACGCCGGCAGGTTCGGAAGTGCCGCTTATTGACGTTGCAAAAATCAATATAGAACAAGGACCTATTACTATAACACGTGAAAATCAGGAGCGATATGTAACGGTTAGCTCGCAAATTTTTGGACGTGATGTCGGAAGCATTAGCAGGGACATTCAGCAGAAACTGGAAGATATTTCTCTGCCATCCCAATATTCCATTGAATTCGGAGGACAGCAGGAACAAATGGTTGAGGCGTTTACCAGTTTGTTTCAAGCATTATTGCTTTCGGTCTTATTGGTGTATATGATTATGGCAGCTCAGTTTGAGTCATTGCTGTATCCGTTTATCATTATGTTTTCAGTGCCTTTGGCATATGCAGGTTCCGCTTTCGGTTTGTTTATTACCGGCCGTACGTTCAATGTTCCTGCGTTTATCGGCGTAATCATGCTTGCAGGTATTGTTGTTAACAATGCCATTGTTTTGGTAGACTATATTAATATATTAAGAAGCAGAGGCATGGAACGTTTTGATGCGATTATTAAAGCAGGTCCTACAAGGCTTCGTCCCATTCTCATGACCACCTTGACAACCATACTGGGATTAATTCCGCTTGCATTGGGAATCGGAGAAGGTGCGGAGTTACAGGCCCCTATGGCTACCGTTGTTATCGGAGGGCTTACCACTTCAACGGTGTTGACTTTAGTGATTATACCGGTTGTTTATACATTATTTGATGATTTGTCAAGAAAGACAAGAAAGAATAAGAAAAAACAGGTTGTGGCAGATCAACCTGCAGTATCGTCAAATTAATTTCTTAATATGAATATATGTAGGGCGACCTGTGGTCGCCCGGATAGCTTGAATTTGCGCAAGATATTAGGTATTGTGAAAACTTGGAACAACGATGTAGCGTAGGGACACCATACGTGGTGTCCGAGATGGTATATTCATATGCTATATGTGAACAAACATATATTCTAATGTAGGGCAAACAGTGTTCGCCCGTGGATATGTACTTATACATTTTAATCATATGTAGGGAACGCATTGCATGCATTCCGTAAAAAAACAATAATATACCGAGGTAGAATAATAAAAAGGAGTTGTAAAATATGAAAAAAAGAATACAGGCATTTGTCGTGTGTATCATGCTTTTGACGGCTGCGATGCCTTCTTACGGTGTGGAAGATACCGAAGTTATGAGCTTTACTTTGGAGCAGGCCGTCGAATATGCACTTGCCAATAATCCGCAAATTGCCATCAGTGAAACAGGCCTTGAAAAGGCAAAGGTGCAGGTAAAAGAGGCAGAAGCCGCAGTACGTGAGGTCAGGAAAGCCCAACGTAACGTTAATAAAGCTTCAGGAGGAACAGTTCCAAAAATTCCATCCACTTCTATGGCTTCCGCTGTGTTTAATTTTAATAATTTGCTTATAGAAGACGGGTTATACAAGAGAACGGCGGAAATGGGGCTTTTGCTTGCAGAAAAGCGGAAAATACAAGTAGAAGAGACTTTAAAATTTATGGTTGAAAACAGTTATTTTAATTTACTAAATGCACAGAATAAATTAAATATTCAGAATTCCATTTTAGACCTTGCGAAAAAGAACGTGGAAATTACCAATCAAAAATATTCTCAAGGCTTGGTATCTGAAATGGATGTTATTTCATCAAATATTGCTTTGGCACAGGCCGAAACCGAAAAAAAGGCAGCGGAAAGAGATTTGCAATATGCACAGATGAATTTTAACAGGACAGTAGGCCTGCCTTTGACGGCAACCGTTCAGCTCATTGATCAATTGAAAGCCAATCCGCCGGTTGAAGTTGATATTGAGCAGAAAATTAAAGAAGCGCTTGAAAACAGGATGGAGGTTATTCAGGCTTCCGAGCAATATGAAGTCGATAAACTGAACTTTGAGATTACAGGAAAGTGGTATACACCGAATACTTATAAATATCAAGAAGCAAAATATACAATGGATTCCAGTGCATATGCTCTTGAAAAGACCAAGCAGACCATTGAACTTTCCGTTCATAAGGCCTATATGGATATGCTTAATGCATATGGGAGTTTGACGGTATTGGAACAGTCTGTTGACCAGGTCAGAAAAGTCTATGAAATAAGTGAGATAAAATATAAGGCGGGAATGGCTACCAATACGGAAACGCTGGATTCATTAAACAAGCTGAAAGAAATCGAATTGCAAAGGGAACAAGTATTATTAGCCTATAATTTGGCACAGAAACAATTTGAAATATCGTGCGGAGTAGGATTAGCGTCAGATATGTTAGCAGGAATGTAAAATATTGGTTTTGGCTTGTTTTAACTTCTTCCCTGTGCTGGGAAGAAGTTAAGTCAAGCCTTATTCCCTGCTGAGATGGTATTTGTTTTAATAACTCGCCAGCCTTGACTTCTGTTCTGACTGTTATCAGCTTTTCTCTGCCAACCAATTCAACTTCTTTATTCATCCTGAAACCATTCCTGTTATGATTCATGTCATATATGATTACACGGCTTGTATGAAAACTTTACCCCGGGGTAAAGTTTTCATACAAGCTATGTAATTACATCAAGTCGTTCCTCTATAATATTATGCAATGCTTAATAAAAGGGTTCACGAAAAAATATTTGAGTTATGTTAACAAAAACAAGCCTTCTCCCCATGAACATCCGAAAATTTTATAAAAATGGTTGCATTTCTTCCATTATAAGGATATAATTATGATAGCGGAGGAAAATTAAAGAGTCGCCATAGTTTTTGAGTGTTGGGACCACTCAAAAACTCATGCAGGTAGTTCGGGTACCTACACGGATAGCATACGCATCACAGATGCGAGGGCTATCATTGCGACTTTATGTTATTATACAGCATTTGGCTGATATTTGCAATAACATAAATCAGCGCACGTGTAGGAAATGATGCTTTCCTGCATGTGCGCTTTTTAATTTTCCTCCCAACAAACAAGTTTGTTTTTGGGAGGAAAATATATATATGATGAGCGAGGAATATTTGCACAAGATGATGTTAAATATGCCGGATGACGTACTGGAAAGGCTGAAGGATATTGCCATTGAGTGTATTAAATTGGAGGCGGAAACACGTCATCCGGACATCTCTGTTTGTCGGAGAAAGACTATCCAAAAGAGAATGGAGGAGCTAATTCGAGAGAGGGATAGGATTATTTATGAACATATGCCGTAGGAACGGTTTGAAACCGCTGAAAAACGCTAAATAAAAAATGTAAAATATTAAAAATATTTCAATGGATATATAGACAAAAGCGCCTACAATGGTATAATAGAATTGACTAAAAAAATTTTACGATTATTATGTTTTTTTATTAATAATATATTGAATATATTGACGTTATTCTATAGTAATTTATTACGTTTGCCGTAAAAAGGTGCAAAGGCAATAACAAGAAAGTAAATAGAAACGCACATTTTTTATCTTTGTTTTATAGGTAGATAATAAAAGTATTGTTAAAAGGCAGATTATAAAAATGGGAGGAGTTAAGTTTGTTTAAAAAAAGTGGAATAGTATTAATATTCATGATTTTAAATTTATCTTTGTGTCTGAATAATTTTAATGCAGATTGGAGTTTAACTATTTATTCCGAAGAAATTTTACATGAAGAAGTTCGGGTATGTTTAAATGGCGAATACCTGTATTTTGATATTCCTCCTGTTGTCATTGAAGGTAGAACGTTAGTTCCTATGCGAACGATTTTTGAAAAACTTGGATATACTGTTGATTGGAATGAATATAAACAGCGCATTATTGCAAAGAATGGCAGTTCTTCTATTCAACTTGACATAGGTGATACGCTTGCAATTTTAAATGACTATGATTCTGCAGTGTCACTAGATGTTCCTGCACAGATTATTAACGGTAGAACAATGGTGCCGCTTAGGTTTGTTGCTGAAGCTGCATACTATGATGTATTATGGGATGAGCGAAGCAATACTGTTTATATCGAACCGTTATTTGATGGTATTGGCGCACCACGGCAATATCAAAAGATTGCTATGCTAAATGATGAATTAGTGTTTACAGGTGGCTATAAAATCTCTCATGATGGAAAAATTTTTGAAGAAGTCCAATATGCTAACTCTAATTCTTTGCAAATTGTCGGTGATTTTTTGTACTATAGAAACAATGAATTTTTTTTATGCCGTGCAAATATCAAAACGGATGAAATAGAAAAGGTAACCGATTTTCCTGTTGCTAATGTAACGGTTGTGAATGACAAATTGTATTATAGTAAAATGAGTGACAGTTCTCATGTTCTTTTTCAGTCCGATTTAGAGGGTAATAATGAAAAGCTTGTGATAAATCAACCGTGTGATAATTATAGAATAATGGATGATAAAATTTATTATATTCATATGCACAATCGAAAATTGTTTGAATATTCTCTCACAACGGGTGGAACAAAAATTATTTATGATGATTTTACTACTTGTTTAGATATTTCATCGGATCATAAAGTTTATTATGGAATGGCAAAATACACTGATGAAAAGACGCCGCTTATTTATAAAGGTGTTGGTTGCTTTGATGCTTTAAATGATTCAATTCGACCTGTATTGGAGTTGAAAGATAAAAGGGTGGATGATTTGTGGGTATTAGGTGACAATTTATTTTATCAAGCTGAATTTTCTATTGGGCATTATGATTTATATCGATATAGTTTAAAATATGGATATGATATAAAAATTTTAAGTGATATTCTTGGTGGTACTGAGATACATGGAAAAAGAATATTTTATTATCCTGCGAACGATGATTATCCTTTAGCTATGGCTCCGGAAGGTGAATCTGCATTATATATAGCAAATACACGAGGTTCGAATGGATTTCCTTTGATGTCATTGGTTTTTTCTGGCATAGGTTGGTATGCAGTTAAGCAAAATGTACCGGAACAAGAGTATTTTGATGATTATCTTGATCGTGATATAAAAAACTATGTAGGTGAGAAATATGGAAATTTTATCAATTATGAATATCTATTATTAAGTAAGCAACCGGAAACTGATATGAATGGCGGTGCATCATTTTATGTGTGGATTGAATTATTTTCCGTTGATAACACATTGATGGATGCCGGTGTGATTTGCCTTAGAGCCAAAGACAAAGAGCAGTTTATTGTTAGCCATTTTACATCCAGAGAGGAAATTATTGAAGATACATCATGTGTAAATGCTTATCCTAAAGTTATACGTAAAAGGATTCTTGAATTGGCTGGGATATAAAAAATAAAATGATCATGCATGCTTAAAATACTTTTGTAGATTTACAGGATAAGGCGCAATATAAATAATATAGTTTATTTATTTGGAGGGTATAAAAAATGAACACAAAAAATAATGTTAAGTTTAAAGAAGTACAAAAATTTAAACAAATTATTCTATGGCTGGTTGTGATAATACCTTCAGGAGTCTTGCTGTATGGAGTCATTCAACAAGTGATATTTGGAAAACCTTTTGGTGACCAACCCGTATCGGATATTTCACTCATTATGATGTTTGTCCTTATAGGCTTAGGACTTCCGGTACTGTTTTATCATTCCAAGCTCATTACGGAAGTTCGTGAAGATGGAATTTATTTTAAGTTTGTTCCTTTTCATTTTAAGACTCATAAATTTTTATTGAAAGATATTGATAAGTATTATATTAGAAACTATAGTCCGATTAAAGAATATGGCGGCTGGGGAATAAGGTTTGGCCCCATGGGTAAGGCATATAATCTTTATGGGAATACAGGCATGCAATTGGAATTGAAGAATGGTAAAAGGATTCTCTTAGGGACTCAAAGACCTGATGAGTTTAAACAAGCTATGGATGATGTATTTGAAGCAGCAGCCAATGAATTGTAAAAGCGTAGATGGGATATATTATTTTGCATTGAATTCCCTTAAGGCAAATGATATAATTCTGTATGAGGTGGTTTGAAATACCACCTTTTTTTTCGAGGAATATTAGGGCAAGATATTTTAAAGTTTGGTGTGGAAGCATGGTTCCGGTACAGTTATAAAAAACTGAAACTTTTATTTACTCTTTTTTTTCTTTTAAATGATTGGTATAATATATCTAATTGTTTGAATACATTATTGTTGAAGATACTTAGTATATCCGGATAGAATTACATTCAGAGAGGCGTGATGGTATTGAGCAAGGCTCATAAGCAGACGTTTTTACAAGGGGCTTTAATATTAGCGGTAGCAAATGTGATTGTTAAAATTATCGGTGCAGGGTTTAAGATTCCTCTGGCACGGTTAATCGGTGAAGACGGGGGCGGATTGTTTAATACGGCCTATACCATGTATACCTGGATGTTTGTTATTGCTACGGCCGGTTTGCCTGTTGCGGTATCAAAAATGGTTTCGGAAAGTATTGCTCGTAATAATCGATATGAAGCACATAGGATTTTTCATGTAGCGTTTTATTTATTAAGCTTTATTGGAATGATAGGTACGGCTGTTTTATTTTTCGGAGCCCGTTTTTTTGCCGATATATTAAGTAACTCACGTGCGGCGGTTGCTATTATGGCCGTATCACCTGCATTATTGTTTGTTGCAATCATGTCGGCATATAGAGGATATTTTCAAGGAATGCAAAATATGATCCCTACTGCTGTTTCTGAAGTAATAGAGGCGTTAGGAAAGCTGATTATCGGATATATATTGGCTAGTATATGGCTCCACAGAGGGGTTGAATATTCTGCTGCAGGAGCTGTTCTTGGAGTTTCTGCAGGAGCCTTTTTGGGCGCGGCCGGCCTGTATTTTATTTATCAGGTTTATCACGGAAAGATGATGGAAGAAGTAAGGTTTTCCAAGGAACGGTCGGTAAAAGTGAAGCCTGCGGGTAGAATTTTAAAAGAACTTGTTAAAATTGCAATACCCATTACCATAGGAGCTTCTGTATTTAGTTTGACCAATGTCATTGATTTGGCGCTGGTGATGAACCGATTGTCTTCTATTGGGTTGGGAGAGGTTGAGGTAAGCAGTTTATACGGTTCATACTCTATGTATGCCGTTCCGTTGTTTAATCTTCCGCCGACCCTGATATCTTCCCTGAGCATAAGCATTGTTCCTGTTATAGCAAGTGCTTTGGCTGTACATAATACAAAATTGGCCAAGGCGACAACCGAGTCTGCGCTCAGAATTACCATGTTGTTTGCTCTTCCATGTGCAGTAGGGTTATCTGTGTTATCGGAACCTATTTTACAATTTGTGTACGATAATGCAAATGCAACAACACTGCTCCAAATATTGGGCATAGCAGTAGTATTTGTATCCATGGTTATGGTGTCCAATGCAATATTGCAAGCATCAGGGAAAGTAATGATTCCTGTACGAAACATGTTCATAGGCGGTGCTGCGAAGGTGATTTCAAACTATATTTTAGTGGGAATTCCGCAAATTAATATTCACGGTGCACCTATTGGAACCAATTTATGTTATATTATTATTATTACTTTAAATCTGCTGGAAGTCAAAAAAGTAACCGGTGCGGAATATAAGTTTACGGATTTTTTTGTAAAACCGTTGATTGCTGTCGGTTCTATGGCTGTATCCGTTTTATTTGGGTATAATAAGTTTATAGAAATTTGGCAGAGCAACAGTTTGGCCACCATAGGGGCCATTGTGGTAGGTGCCGTTATATATACATTGATGCTGTTTGCCGTCAGAGCCGTTAAAAAAGAAGATATTGAAATGCTTCCAAAAGGAAAAGGTATGGTAAAAGCACTAAATAGAATGAAATTGCTTAAATAATATTGACAAAAAAGAAGGTGTGTTACATATGACAAAGAAACAATATACGTTTCAGGATCTTTTAGATATTATGCAATTACTGAGAAGTGAGAAAGGATGTCCGTGGGACAGGGAGCAGACTCATGAAAGTTTAAAGAAGTACCTTATTGAGGAAACTTATGAAGTTTTAGAGGCCCTTGATTCAGGCGATAAAAAGAAATTTGCCGATGAGTTGGGGGATTTACTGCTTCAAATTGTATTTCATGCCCAGATTGGTAAAGAGGAAGGCACTTTTGATATTAATGATGTTATTTCGATGATTTGTCAAAAGATGATTGACAGACATACTCACGTTTTCGGCAACGATAAGGCAGATACGCCTGATGAAGTTTTGAATAATTGGGATGATATTAAGAAAAAAGAAAAAGGCTTAAAAAGCCATACACAGGTATTGAGAGATGTGTCCTCCTATTTACCTGCGCTGATGAGAAGTTATAAGGTTCAGGAGAAAGCTGCCAAGGTAGGTTTTGACTGGGACGATGTTCAGGGGGCAATCGATAAGGTTTATGAAGAAATAAATGAATTAAAAGATGTATATAAATCCAAAAATATGGCAAAAATTGAAGAAGAGATAGGAGATCTCCTTTTTGCAGTGGTGAATGTTGCCAGGTTTTTAAACGTTCAACCTGAATTGGCACTTTCACAGACCACAGAAAAGTTTATAAACAGATTTGAGTACATTGAGAAAAATGCTAAAAGATTTAACAAAAAAATTGAAGAAATGACAATAAATGAAATGGATTTGCTATGGAATGAAGCAAAAACACATAATTTTTAAAAAAAAGTTTAAAACTATAGTAAAAAAAGAAGGATTTTTTAAATATTTAGCGAATATGCTATATGTACAAAATTTACAATTAGGAGGTACGGATTATGAATAAGGCAGAATTAGTAGCCAGCATGGCTGAGAAAAGTGGATTGTCTAAAAAGGATGCTGAAAAAGCATTGAATGCATTTATCGAAAGCGTTCAGGGTGCTTTAGTGAAAGGTGACAAAGTACAGTTAGTAGGTTTCGGTTCATTCGAAGTAAGACAAAGAGCAGAAAGAAAAGGTAGAAATCCTCAAACAAAAGAAGAAATTGTCATTCCTGCTTCTAAGGTTCCTGTATTTAAAGTAGGAAAAGCTTTTAAAGATGCTGTAAGTAAATAAAAATAGATTAGAAATAGAAATTTATAACTTAACTTTCTAAAAAATTTTATTTCAATCAGAAAAATCAGGCTAAACCCCTGATTTTTTTGTCTTGAGAGGAGAACATTGTTTGAGACTTGACAAGTATTTGAAGAATTCAAGATTGATTAAGCGAAGAACTATAGCAAATGAGGCATGCGATCAGGGAAGAGTGAAAATCAATGATAAGGTAGCCAAGGCAGGAGCAGAGGTAAAAGTCGGGGATATCATTGAGATTCAATTTGGTGACAAAACTGTTAAGGTTGAAGTGCTTAACATATCGGAGCATGTTTCAAAAGATGACGCATCAGGAATGTATAGGGTTATTGAAAAAAGTTGACAGTAAGTAATCTACTGTCAACTTTTTTTGTTACTAGCATACTTATTTAATTTAATAGTATGTATGATTTATTAATGAATCTATCGGAATCAATTACTTTTTAATTTTGCATTTTGCATTCTCCATTCTCAATTTTCATTCTTAAAAAGCTTGTCATATTGAATTGTTTTTCAGCATATACATATTAGTAACATAAAATTTCATGACTAATTGTCAGGGGGGATTTTGATTATGGAAGACAAAAAGATGAATAAATCGTTATCAAGAGAATCCATACATAATATTATTATGGAAAATCGAGAAAAAATGAGTGTATCGGGCGTTTTGGACGTAGAAAGTTTTGATGAAGAAACCATTATTCTGCATACGGAACAAGGTGTCTTAATTGTTAAGGGAGAAGATTTACATATTAACAAGCTTAATATTGAAAGTGGGGAACTAATCATAGACGGTATTATTGACAGCTTAACATATACCGATCAGGACGGAACAAGGTCAAAGGGTATGAGTTTCTTTAGTAAGATCTTTCGCTAGGGATGTAAATAAGCTGTTATCATTGGGGTGAGTTGGGTGGAAGTTTCTGTAACAAATCAGGCCTTCGTTTTCTTAAGTTCTGTTATAGGAGGATTAATTGTAGGTTTTTTGTTCGATGTTTTTAGAATATTCAGAAAAGTCATCAAGACTGCTAATATTATTACCTATTTGCAAGATCTGCTTTTCTGGATTCTTGTTTCATTGATTATTTTTACATTGGTTTTTATTACGAATCATGGTGAATTGCGATGGTATGAGTTTGTCGGAGTTATTCTGGGAGTTATATTTTACAGCATGTTGTTTAGCGCATACGTAATGAGGGTATCTGTTACGGTGATTAATTTTATAAAAAGAATATTGTTATATCTATTAAGGATTATACTGTTTCCTTTTATGATTATATATAAAATCATAAAAAGACCGATGGCTAAGTTGAGAAGATATTTTTGTAAACTCAGAGGATATATAAAAAGAATAATGAAAAGATGGAGACATAAAATTTTCAGTACATTTAAAAATGTAAAAATTATGCTTAAAAAAGTGTGATATCGGCAGGATTTTTTTGTTTTACGAAGAATATCTATAACAATATAAATTTATTTATGGTAAAGGTGCGGAAATCATGAAAAACAAAAGATTATTCACTTATTTAATCAGGACGGGAATGATAGGGTTTTCAGTATATGTAGTGTTTATTTTTATTCAACAACAGAATGCTTTGAATTCTTATAGACAGCAAGAACAGTATTATCTTAAAAGAATCGAAGAAGAGCAACGTAAAGCGGAAGAATTGAAAAGGTTGGAAGCAGTCTATAATACTGATGAATATACGGAAAAGATTGCACGGGATAAGCTTGGGTTGGTTAAACCGGGTGAAAAGATATTTATTGACGCATCGAATCGATAATTTGCTTGACAGCAAAAGCAAAGACATATATAATTAGCGTATACAATAAAAGCCACAAAGGCTTGTTGAGAAACTATAAGGAGGATTTTTTTTAATGTTAGTGGAAGTAGGAAAAGTAGTTGAAGGAAAAGTAACCGGTATTACAGGGTTTGGTGCTTTCGTTCAACTACCTGATGGCAAGACGGGATTGGTTCATATTTCAGAGGTATCTGCAGAGTATGTAAAGGATATCAATCATCATTTAAAAGAACATCAAGTAGTAAAGGTAAAAGTATTATCGGTTGATGAGAAAGGAAAAATTAGCCTTTCGATTAAACGCGCTCAGGAAAATCAGCAAGAGGGAATACAAAAAAATTCTGTTCGGCCTATCGATATTGACTGGTCACGAAAAAAGCAGTTCGATCATTTGTCCTTTGAAGATAAGTTAATGAAGTTTAAACAGGATAGTGACGAAAGGATGCAGGACCTTAGAAGAAATATTGAATCTAAAAGAGGTGGAGGATACAGGAGGTCTGCTAACATATTTTAATGACGGATGTATAGAATAATTTATGGTGGTGATATCCGGGGAAAGTCCCCGGTTTTATATTTTCATAAATTTCCTTAAAAAAACTTGTTAAAAACTATTGACAAAAAGAATGAAAACGTGTAAAATGGTACTTGTCGCTGAAGCGAGGAAAGGTTGTAACTGCCGGAGTGGCGGAATTGGCAGACGCACAGGACTTAAAATCCTGCGGTCCCAAAAAGACCGTACCGGTTCGATTCCGGTCTCCGGCACCAGTGGAATGAGGGTAGTTAATTTAAAAAATTGATATATCGCGGGGTGGAGCAGTCCGGTAGCTCGTCGGGCTCATAACCCGAAGGTCGGAGGTTCAAAT